>ENA-OQJH01000008-OQJH01000008.1-human-gut-metagenome-genome-assembly--contig:-NODE-8-length-94392-cov-16.785265_pt1 | contig 94392 bp, 105 predicted proteins | sample MGYA00242597_ERZ504763 | MGnify/ENA primary metagenome ERZ504763 (study PRJEB26092, sample SAMD00036359) | human gut metagenome | host: Homo sapiens | study: EMG produced TPA metagenomics assembly of... | reverse complement strand
CTTGAACTCAGAATTCACCATATGAAACAGCAAAGAGGACAAAAGAAGAAATTGATATGCTTGATCAGGCAATTGATCCTGAAAAACAGTTTTGTAATTCATATTATTATGTGCTTCATTTCATAAAAAAACCAGATGTAGAAAAGGTGGATAAATTATTTTGTGTCCTCAGACACGCAAAGCTGAGAAGGAAAATATGTGAGAAAACAATGGCATTATTACAGTTTCGAAAACAATATCCAAAGTCTGCATGTAGAGTCTTGGGAATTGATGCAGCTGCACAGGAAATAGGATGTCGGCCGGAGGTCTTTGCACAGGGGTTTCGTACACTTAAAAATGATACCTGTTTTGGAAATACGGATAAAGGTTATATTAAGCTTCCGCAATTGCATGTTACTTATCATGTCGGCGAAGATTTTCTTGATGTGATTGATGGATTAAGGGCAATTAATGAGGCTGTTTTGTTTTTAAATATGGACTGCGGAGACCGTTTGGGACATGCTTTGGCTTTAGGAATTGAACCGGAGGATTGGTATAAAGATAAAGGCTTTTGTATTTCATTGCCTCAACAGGACTATTTAGATAATGTTGTCTGGATGTATCATGCTATTGTAAGGTATCATATAGACGGCCTGGATAACCTTAAAGATTTTCTGGAAGCGGAATATTATAAATATTTTAATGCAATTTATGGGCGATTTATGGATATGGATTATATCAAGAATATTCAGAAAACCAGAGGGAAAAACGGGCACAAGGGAAATATGCTGTTTGATATACATGCATATTATGATTCGTGGAAACTTAGAGGAGATATTCCTCAATTATACAGAAATGGATACTATTTATTCGATAAAACAGATATTTCGCCACTTGCTTCATATAGTGTAAATTGGAATTTTCCAAGGGATATTGAAGTAAGAGAGAAAAGTGAAGCAGCTGTTTTGTATTACTATTATCATTATAATGGTTTGGTACGAATAGAAGGAAAAAAAATCATAGAAAAAAAGTGAGCGCCGATTACATAAGAGGAGTTAAATTTATACAGAAAGCAATGCAATGGGAAATATCTGAGAAAGGTATTGCAATTGAAACGAACCCGTCTTCAAATTATATGATCGGAACATTTTCAAAGTATGATCAACATCCGATTACGACATTTTATAATAATGGACTTACATCAGAACGGGAACTGTTAAAATCTTCTTCACAAATCTGGGTATCTATTAATACGGATGATCAGGGAATCTTTAATATCAAATTGGAAAATGAATATGCATTTATTGCAAGAGCTCTGGAAAAAAAAGGTAGACGAAAATGGAGAAAAAATGTATTCAAAATCAATGATTTATGATTGGTTGGATAAGATACGAAAGATGGGATTGAATCAATCATTTCTTACAGTAAATGATGACGCAAACGATAAGCTTCCAGAAAATGCCCGAACGGAACAATATACTGTTTAAAAATCTAGATATGTGTGTGGAGGTTCTGCAGAAAGCAGGAACAGTCAATGAATCCGGCTGTGTGGATATTGATACCGGGGCGCTGATGAACGGAGGTGTGGATGAGTACCATTATCTGGGATGAAGCCGGAAAGTGGGAAGCAGTATTCGCAGTGATGTGTCTGGCTATAACAGTGTACTGAGCGGCAGGGCATCTGTTGGGAAGGACTGTTATCTGGAATAAAGTAAGCGATGAATGATCATCCAGTCACGACTCCCAGGGAACCTTAAATATTTAGGTTCCCATGGTCTTATGGATCTCGACCTTGTGTAATAATGACAAAATTGCGGTCAGTAGAAATAGAAAGAAAAGCGCAGAAGAGAAATTTCTTAAAAAAATATATAAAATAAGGAGAACACATCCATGTACACCCCCGACAAAGATTATCAGCATATGCTTGATAAATTGAATATACTCCGAAAACAAAAAAATATATCAAAGTATGCCCTGGCAAAAGCAACAGGAATGTCCACATCCAGTATGAGCAATCTGTTAAACGGGAAAACAAAGCCGTATTTATATAACATGCTTCTGATCTGCAATGTGTTGCAGGTCTCTCTGGGAGAATTACTTGAGAAAGACAATTATGAGAATGAGGAATGGCTCATAAGTGCATATCGCACCATGTCCCCGGAGAAACAAAGAATGCTGCAGGTATATGCAGATATGTTATTACATTACGATAGAGAAATGTAAAGAACTCTTGCTTCTGAAACACTATATCATTACTATCCACTTTAAAAAGTAAAATATTATGATTGTATTAACCCTGCCGGTTCAAAAACAGGCAGGGTTTTTTTTGCCCGTTTTCAGAACAAAAGGTCTTGCTGAATGAATAAAAGTCTGATATAATAAGAACAATTAGTTCTTTGAGTGAAAAAAGAATAAACCGTCGTAAACAGGGAATAGTAATCATGTATTTATTCCTTTGCTTTTTATATTGAGCGAGTCCAAAATGGTCTTGCTGGCTTCGCAGAGTATTTCACTCTACGTAAAATCCCCCGACATTCCCTGTTTACGGGACTTTCGGGGGATTTGACGGCAGTTATATGACGGTTAATAAACTGGAAAGTTTTTGCATGTTTTGCTGTTTGAGTTCCATAGACGGATGTACATATCGGTTCAGGGTAATGTTTACAGTGGCATGTCCAAGAATTTCGCTCAGGCTTTTGATATCAAAGCCAAATTCAATACAGCGTGTGGCAAATGTGTGTCTCAGTGCATGAAAATTTACAGGAACCAGACCACACTGTTTCTGTACATAGCGAAAATAATTTTGCATAGTACGGGGTTCAATATATTTTTCATTGACAGTGGCAAGAACATATCCCTGACGATTGGGAAATTCCTTCTGAATGAGTTGGATCAGTCTATCGGGGATTGGAATTGTACGGATAGAACATTTACTTTTGGGTGATGTAATCACAACACAGGTTTTCTGTGTGGTAGAATCCGGAATCTGCAGTCGCTGCATTGTATTATGGACATGAATGGATTTTTCCTGAAATGAAAAATCTTCCCATTTCAGTGCACAGATTTCGCCCACCCTCATTCCTGTAAAAAGACACAGCAGAATTCCAAGATTACGTTCTGACATATTGGCATAAAGATATCGGCAAAGAATTTCCTGAGAGGAACGTGGAATTACGACTGTATCCGGTGCAGTCTGGCGGATGAGGATATCTTTTCCGTTGCTTGGCGGCTGATATCCCTGAATCTGGCATATCTGAGCAGACTTCTCATCAGAGACAGAATATCCAGAACTGTCTTTGGTGAAAGTCCCTCTCCGGATGAGCACCATGGATAAGAAGGTCATCGCAGAATTTCTGTATCCGGGATGAAGTGAGTTCGTTTAACGGAACATTATCAAATTCAGGAAGAATATAAGAATGAAGTATGTTGTGATATTTAACGTAAGAAGATTTCTTGATCTGGGACTGTATGGAATTCATCCAGTCATCTGCCAGTTTTCTGATAAAACATGGCGGTATTGTATTTTCGGAAATTTTGTGAAAAGCAGTCAGATTTGATTCTATATTAATAATAGCCTGGCTGCGTTTTCTTTTTGCTTCTTTGTAGGTGGGAGCATATACATATCCGTAAACAGCTTTTCCACTCTGTGAACGTGCTTTGATGTATCTTCCTTCCCAGCGTCCATCTTTTCGCTTATAAATGTTTTCACCTTTTCGTGACATAATTATTGGTTCTCCTTTCAATTTCCTCCGCATGACGGTTTTATTTACGGTGAATGAGCTAAAGCATTTAACTCTATATGGCGAATTAAAAGGTGAACCTCATTAAAAATTTCATAAAAACGAATGATAATACAAATATGCTTTGGCAAAAAAGCATAGAATTCAGCAGATTGCTTTATAAATATTGACAAAATGTGTCACATTATGTAAAATTGTCCGTAGTTAAAAAATATTGTATCCAAGAGAAAACGTCTCACAGAGTGAAATACTCTGCGAAGCCAGTTGGAAAATGAGGTGACCTTCGCCATGTTGTTCGTGTACGAATGTACGGAAAACATTATTACAGACTTTAAAAAATTTTACGATACTCAATTGTCTGCAGAAGATAAAAGGAAAATTTTTATTCCTACATATGACTGCATGAAGAAATATCAGGGTTCCTGGCATATAGAGAAGAAACCGCTGTTTAGGAATTGTTTCTTCATAGAATGCAGAGACAAAAAGGAACTGAAAAGCACACTGAACAGACAGCATTGCTCAGATTTCCTGGCAGAAGATGTCATGTCCGGCATAACATCTTTACGTTTGGAACAGGAAGAGTTCCTGAAAGAACTGATGCAGCCGGAGACGAAAACTATCTCCATGTCAACAGGCTATATCAAAGACGGCACAACATATGTGACACAGGGACCTCTGCAGGGAAGAGAGAAATTTATCCGAAGAATAGACAGACATAAACGTCTGGCATGGCTGATGCTCCGGAAGGGGAAGGTCAGTGGGAGTTGCGTACAGGTCTGGAAATTATTTCAAAAGGATGATGTGAAAGATGAAAAAGAAAAATGCAGTAAATATAAATAAAAATTTCGTAAGCTGGGGAAAAACGCAGCTTATTTGACTTGTTTGAATATATCAGACAGATAAACAGCAAACAGACTGAAGATGTATTCAAAAATAAATAAGAAACAGAAGGAGAGAATAAGGAAGACCGTATGTATAGGAAAAAGTCAAGAGGATGGTATAAGCACAAAGACTTCATATTGATAGATCTTATATGTTTATTTCTATCTTTAATATTTGCATGTCTGATTCGAAACGGTTCTGTTCAGAACCTGTTAAGATTAGAAATTTATCATAATATGATGATCTTTGTAATAGTGGGGGATTTATTCCTGATCATTATGTTTGAATCTTACAAAGGAGTTTTGAGAAGAGACCGCTATCAGGAATTACGTTCTGTTATCCGGCAGATGATCCTGTTGGAACTGACAAGTGGTCTGTATCTGTTTACTGTCAGTGATGGACACAGCTTCTCAAGAACTGTTCTATATCTAATGGGAGTACTTTACGTATTTCTGTCCTATGGTACAAGAATAGCATGGAAAAAACATCTGATTCATAAAATGGCAGAAGGTGGGGAGCATTCGTTATATATCGTAACGAACTATGACTATGCGTCAAAAATAATCCAGAATGTAAAAGAATACAATTACAATCGATACAATATCAATGGTCTGATAATCGTTGATAAAGATGCAGTCGGCAGGGAGATTTCAGGAATTCCCGTAGTAGCAGATCTGAAGAATGCAGCATCCTACATCTGCCAGCAGTGGGTAGACGAAGTTTTTGTAAATGTAGATGAGCCTTACTCATACCCGGATGAATTAATTCAGGAACTTCTGGAGATGGGAATGGTGGTTCATGTAAATCTGGCAAAAGTAAAAAGTGCTCCGGGACAGAAACAGTTTGTAGAAACTGTAGGCGGATATACAGTTCTGACAACTACTATGAACTATGCTACAGACAGGCAGGCATTTGCCAAAAGAGCGCTGGATATCCTGGGAGGACTTGTAGGATGTTTCCTGACAGGCATTATCTTTATTTTTGTGGCACCGGCTATTTACATCAGTTCGCCAGGCCCGGTTTTCTTTTCACAGATACGAATCGGTCAGAATGGAAAGCCATTCAAGATGTATAAATTTCGAAGTATGTACATGGATGCAGAAGAACGCAAAGCAGAACTTATGGCACAGAATAAAATGAGTGATGGACGTATGTTCAAGCTTGACTTCGATCCACGCGTGATCGGAAATAAAATTCTTCCAGACGGGACAAGAAAAACCGGAATCGGAGAATTTATCAGGAAAACATCCCTTGATGAATTCCCACAGTTTTGGAATGTACTAAATGGAGATAGCGGTATAATAGGAACAACCAAGAAAAACCTTGATTTTACAGGGGTTTCGCTGGCTTAGTCGAATTTTGTTATGATAATTTTTCTTTGTGTTGTGTCGATTGAGCGAGGAAACAAATATAAAAGAATGGTTTCTTGGATGCTTATTTTGACCCACACTATAAGCTGAAAAATTATGATAAGGAGGTTTGACCTAGCCTGCGAATGATCTTTTTAATAAGAACATTCACAGGCTAGTCGTCGTGTTATAGAACTTACCTGATAAAAACAAATAATTATGAGGAGTGTGTTGAAAATGGGAAGAAAATTATTAATTGTAGCCTCTAAAAGATATGGAGATTATGTAAAAGAGATAGCAGAGTCAATGGGTTGCTTTGAGGAAATCTCCTTTGTAGATAATGACAGAGAAGGAGCTATTGGAAAACTGGAGGATGTGGAAAGTTTTTATCCGGAATATAACTGTGCAATAGCTGCATGTGACGATGGAACAGAAAGACTTGAGTGGAATAAAAAGTTGGAGACACTTTACAATATTCCAGTTTTATTTCATATGGATTCTACTATTTCTCCATCAGCTAATTTAATGCCTGGCTGTATTGTTGAACCAAAAGCTGTTGTCGGCTGTGGAAGTACTATTGGGCAGGCAACGGTCATTGGTGCCAATGTGGTGGTAGAACCATATTGTCTTGTTGGAGATAGTTGCACATTAAAATCAGGAACAATTGTGAAATCAACAAGTATGGTTGCAATGAACACAAGCACAGAACAAGGAAGTGTTCTGTTTACATCATTAACAAAGGAATGATAAGGTTCAATAATTATAGGAAGGATGAAACCGCCCTGATTTTCGTGGGGGGGGTAAACAATGAATAGTACAAATGAAACAAAGATGGATATGAAACAGGCAAAACAAAATAACACGCCAAACATACGCTGGACGCTTGTCGGGTATGATTTGATTGTATATGCATTAGTAGCAGTTATACTCCTGGTGTTATATGGGGGAATGGATAAATTATCAACTGTTGGGATCTTCCAACAAGTAGGTCTTTCTGTTCTGTGTATTTTCACAGCACGTCTAATAGGTAAAATTTACGGGCAAGTATGGAGATATGGTGGGATTCAGTGTTATATCCGCTTGCTGTTTACTGACTCTATCGCTTTTGTGGCGTATCTATGTCTGGAACTCCTACTTCCAGTTCAAAAAATTACATTTGCAAGATTACTTTCATTGGTTAGCTTGAATTTATTAGGAGCATTGGCGCTTCGCATGATGTATCGCTATGCATACAAATGTGGAAACCAGGAGACAACAAGAGGAAAAATTCTTTCTATATTATTACATATATTTTCAGGTATTGAAGCTGGAAATGAAAAAGAAGTGCAGAAGATCAAAGTTGCAATTATTGGTGCTGGACGAGTTGGTGTGAGTCTGGCAGAAGAACTTTTGAATAATTCAGAAGCAGCGTATGTACCAAGATGTTTTATTGATATTAATAAGGAAAAAGTTGGACGAGATATACATGGCATTCCGGTTTGGTCTGAAACGGAAGCAACTTTTAAGAAGTTAGGCGAATTTGAGGTACAGGAAATAATTTTTGCAATTCCATCAATGGATGCAGCTAAAAAGAAAAGTCTTTATGAGTATTACAAGAATGCAGGATACAAATTAAAAGTATATGATTATCCGACTATGTATGTGGCAGGAGGAAAACGCCATCTTCGAGAATTTGATATAGAAGAACTTTTATTTAGAAAACCTCTGGTTGTTTCGGATGAACGTACCAATGCATATTACAAAGATAAAGTCGTTCTGATTACAGGTGGTGGCGGTTCTATTGGGTCAGAACTGTGCAGACAGTTGGCCAAGATGAATCCGAAGAAGATCATTATCTTAGATATTTATGAAAATGGTGCATATGATGTTCAGCAGGAATTGAAGATAGCATATGGAAATAAACTGGATTTGCAGATTGAAATCTGTTCCATCACTCATAGAAAAGCTCTTGAAAGAGTATTTGAAAAATATCATCCACAGATCATTATCAATGCAGCCGCTCACAAGCATGTCCCATTGATGGAGCATAACTGTGTAGAAGCCATTTACAACAATGTATTTGGTACACAGAATCTGGTAGAGCTTTGTGAGGAGTATGGCGCAGAACGCTTTATGATGGTATCAACGGATAAAGCAGTTAATCCTACAAATGTTATGGGTGCAACTAAGAGAATGTGCGAGATGATTGTCCAGAGTGCAAGTACACACGGAAAAGTAAAATACAGTGCAACACGTTTTGGAAATGTACTTGGCAGTGCCGGATCAGTTATTCCGTTATTCAAACGTCAGATTGTTAATGGTGGACCGGTTACAGTTACAGACAAGCGAATTATCAGATACTTTATGACAATTCCGGAAGCATCACAGCTTGTTCTTCAGAGTGGTGCGATTGCCAATAATGGAGAGCTGTTTGTTCTTGACATGGGACAGCCAGTAAAGATTATGGATCTGGCAGAGAATATGATTCGTCTGTCTGGTGTACAGGGAATTGAAATTATTGAAACGGGATTAAGACCAGGAGAGAAACTGTATGAGGAGCTGTTAGTTAAGACAGAGGAACTGGATAAAACAGACAACAGCATGATCTTCATCGAAAGAGATACTGCACTGAGCCAGAAAGAAATATACCAGAAGATTCAGGTGCTTAAAGATGCCTGCGATACAGGGGATGATCTAATTGCAAAAGAAGCACTGAGGAGTGTTGTTCCAACATTCAAAAGACCAGAAGATGTAAATAAAGAAATTGCTTAATATCAAAATGGATGAAAAGAGGTAGGAGTCATGTTTAAAGAAAGTAATAAATTTGAGAAGTTTGAGTCTAAAGTATGGTTAAGCAGCCCGACTATGCATGGTCCGGAGATTGAATATGTGAAAGAAGCATATGAAACAAACTGGATGTCAACAGTTGGGAAAAATATCAACGAAGTTGAAAGAATGGCATGTGAATATATCGGATGTAAATATGCAGTTGCATTATCTGCCGGAACAGCATCATTGCATCTTGCTATGAAATTAGCTGGTATTGAAGCATATGGTATGCCAAAAGTTGGACATGGTGCATTGGAAGGAAAGAAAGTTTTTTGTTCTGATATGACTTTTGATGCCACTGTAAATCCTGTTGTTTACGAAGGTGGTGAACCGGTATTCATTGACACGGAATATGACACATGGAATATGGACCCAGTGGCACTTGAAAAAGCATTTGAAATTTATCCGGATACGAAGGTAGTAGTTGTTGCTCACCTTTATGGAACACCAGGAAAAGTAGATGAATTAAATGCTGTTATCAAGAAACATAATGCAATTCTGGTAGAAGATGCTGCGGAATCTATGGGAGCTACATACAAGGGAGTACAGACCGGTACATTTGGAAAGTATAATACGATTTCCTTTAATGGAAACAAGATTATCACCGGAAGTGCAGGTGGATGTTTCTTGACTGATGATGAAGAAGCTGCAAACAAAGTTCGTAAATGGTCTACGCAGGCAAGAGAAAATGCAGCATGGTATCAGCATGAAGAACTGGGATACAACTACCGTATGAGCAATGTAGTAGCTGGTGTAGTTCGTGGACAGTTCCCATATCTGAATGAACATATTGCTCAGAAGAAAGCAATTTATGAAAGATATAAAGAAGGATTAAAAGGTCTTCCAGTTTCTATGAATCCAATTGACTTTGAAAATTCTGAGCCGAATTACTGGTTGTCATGTCTGATTATTGATAAAGAGGCAATGTGCAAGCAGGTTCGTGGCGAACAGGATGTTTGCTATGTAAAAGAAGCAGGAAAAACTTGCCCAACAGAGATTCTAGAAGCGATTGCATCTATTAATGCTGAAGGACGTCCGATTTGGAAACCAATGCATATGCAGCCAATTTATCGTTTGAATCCATTTGTTGTCCGAGATGGAAACGGACGTGCAAGATCAAATGCTTATATTGCAGGTGGAGTGGCTGATGTAGGAATGGACATTTTTACAAGAGGATTATGCCTGCCAAGTGATAATAAGATGACAGTAGAGCAGCAGGATAGAATTATTGAAGTAATAAAAAAATGTTTTGAATAACATTTTATGTAGAGAATGAAAGGAAAAATAGCTATGGGAAAAACAGTATTAGTTACAGGTATAGGTGGACTTACACCACGTTCAATTACAGGAATTATTAGAGAAAATCATCCAGACTATAAAATTATAGGGTGTGATATTGAGAAGAAAGCTATGGGCTTTTTTATGAAAGGTCTTTTAGACGAATACTATATTTGTCCGCGATGTACTGATCCAGAATATTTTACTTGGATTGAAAAACTTGTAGAGGATAAACATATTGATTATGCTTTCGTTCAGCCGGAAAGTGAAATTGTTGAGTGGGGAGCATACTATGAAAAAATGGTAGATTTCCATGCCCAGTGTTTATGGGGAGTAAATTGTTATCGGAATCATTGAGGGATAAATCTATAATGGCAGATCTTCTTGAAGGTACTGCATTTATTCCGAAGACAATTAAAGTTACGCAGGAAAATCCACGATTTGATGATGTTGAAAATGAAATAGGATTTCCATGTTGGATTCGTGCAACAGAAGGAACTGGTGGTTTAGGTTCTTTACGGTTAGACGATATTAGTAGTTATAGAAGCTGGTTATTTATAAATGCCAATATTCCTGAATTTACAGTAAGCGAATTTCTTACAGGAAGACATCTGGCAAATGAAATGCTTTATTATAATGGCGAATATGTCAAGGGAGCTGCACTGGAATGTGCTGAATATGTCATGGCAAATACAGCACCATCTCATGTAACTGGAAATACACATTTTGCACGCTTTCTTAATGAAGATAGAATTAATAAATTCTGTGATGAATGTATTAAATATTTAGAAAAAAAAAAATTAGGCGTACCGGCTCATGGAATTTTATCATTCGACTTAAAAGAAGATAAAAATGGAGAAATGAAAGTTACGGAAATCAATATTCGTCATATGGCATATGCTGGTGTTATGGCTCATGTTGGGTTTGATCTGATTGAGGATACAATTAGAATCATGGAAGATGGAAATTGTAATAATGTGGTAAGAGATCAGTATCACCATTACGATAAGCCATACATATTCCTTAGAGATGTTGATGTCGAACCTATTATTTTGGAAAGTGAAGAAATTTTTGACGATCCAAAGGCATATTTCAATATCAAATAAGTGGAAGATAAAGGATTACATATATGTATGCAAAATGTTTTAAAAGGGTAATTGATTTTACGTTAAGTTTATGTGCGTTGCTTGTTCTTTCTCCATTACTTCTTGTTCTTATTATTTTAGGGGCGATTTTTATGCAGGGAAATCCGTTCTTTACGCAGGAGCGTCCTGGAAAAGATGAGAAGGTTTTTAAATTAATAAAATTCAGAAGTATGGACAATCGAAAAGATTCAAATGGAAATCTACTTCCAGATTCTATCCGATTGAATAAGTATGGACGTATTTTACGTGCTACATCTTTGGATGAACTACCGGAGTTGATTAACATATTAAATGGTGATATGTCGATTGTGGGACCAAGGCCTTTAAGAGTGTACTATTTACCTTGGTATACAGAGGAAGAAAAGCATCGGCATGATGTTAGACCTGGCTTAACAGGTTGGGCACAGGTTAATGGTAGAAATAATTTGGATTGGGATAAACGGCTGGCACTTGATGTCGAATATGTCAGAAATATATCTTTTGCTTTTGATGTAAAGATTATTTTTATGACAGTTGCTTATGTATTTAAGAGATCAGATGTAAATGTTGATAGCGTTGATGAAGGACGTTTAGACGAAATCCGAAAAGCTAAAGTGGAAAAGAAAAGAATGTAATTAAGAAAGAGTACAACTATGAAAAATATATTATTTTTGAGTTTTATAAAATATAAAACAATTAATGTACATGACTTTTATGCTGATATTCTTAGAAATTATGTGAAAGATGGGCATCATGTATATGTTGTTACACCGGTAGAGTCAAAATATGGGATTGAAACTTCTGTATTAAAGGAAACGGGATGTGATATTTTACAAGTGAAAATTGGTGGATACTTTAATGTTAATTCTGTTAGAAAGGGAATAACTCTGATTGAAATCGAGCATCAAGTTATATCTGCTATTAAGAAATATTGGTCTTCTGTAAGTTTGATATGGTGCTTTATGCAACTCCTCCAATTTCATTTGCTAAAGTGATTCAATATATTAAAAAAAGAGATAATGCGGTTAGTTACTTGATGCTGAAAGACATTTTCCCACAAAACGCAGTTGATCTTGGAATGATGAGCAAGACAGGAATAAAGAGTGTGCTGTACAAATATTTTAGAAAACAAGAAAAGCAGCTTTATTGTTATTCCGACAGAATTGGCTGTATGAGTCAGGCAAATGTAGATTATGTGATTAAACACAATCCAGAGATTAGTTCAAGTAAACTTGAAATTTGTCCGAATTGTATTGAACCACAGGATATGAGTATTTCTACTGAAGAAAGAAACGAACTGAGAAGAAAATATAATATTCCGTTGGACAAGGTAGTATTTGTTTATGGTGGTAATTTAGGAAAACCACAAGGAATACCTTTTATCATAGAATGCCTTAAAAAACAGAAAAAAAATAGTGATGCATATTTCTTGATAGTTGGAGGTGGTACAGAATTTGAAAAATTGCAGGAATTTTTTAATACTGAAAAGCCAGAGAATATGAAGCTAATGAGTAAATTACCAAAAGATGATTATGATCGAATGGTTGCGGCTTGCGATGTGGGACTTATTTTCTTAGATCATAGATTTACCATTCCTAATTTTCCAAGTCGCTTATTAAGCTATATGCAGGCAAAACTTCCAGTACTTGCAGCTACTGATCCAAATACAGATATTGGTGAAGTAATTACTCAAGGTGGATTTGGATGGTGGTGTGAAAGTAATGATACTGAAGCGTTTTCTGAATTGGTTAAGAAAGCGTTAGAGGCAGATTTGAACGAAATGAAAACGAATGAAACAAAATATTTAATGGAAAATTATACAGCAAATATGATATACAAGAATATCAACAAATCAATTGGATGGAAATAATGTTTGAGATTGGTAGTGCTGGAGATGTTTAAAGTATGTTGATATTTGAATACAATAATATGTTTGGTGAGGTATCAAAATGAAAATATTAATAGTAATGGGAGGATTTTTTCCAGGGCAAAAGTACGGAGGTCCTCCTGTGAGCGTAAATAATTTTTGCTCTCTTTTTCGGGAAGATGAATGCTATATAGTCACTAAAAATCATGATAAAGATGAAAGTGTACCGTATGAGGGAATTGATTCTGGAATTTGGACGAAGAGAGATAACTGTTATGTTAAATATGTAAGCGATGAAAGTTATAAAAAATCTGAATTTGAAAAAGTAATATTGGAAATAAAACCAGATGTGCTGTATCTTCAGGGATTATTCCAAAGCTGTGTTTTGCCTTGTTTAGAACTGGCAAAACAGTATTCTTTAAAGGTTGTGTTAGCACCTAGGGGAGAACTGTGTGCTGGAGCATTAAAAAAGAAATATAAGAAGATACCATATATTGCATATTTAAGAATGAAAAATCTAGTGAGGAATATAGCGTATCAATCTACGAGTGAAGAAGAATCAGCAGCAATTATAAAATATTTAAAAGCGGATAGCGAAAAAATTCATTTTCTGACGAATATCCCTTCAATTCCGGAAAAGCAATATATACATGAACTCAAAAAAAGTGGTGAGGGAAAATTTGTATTTGTTTCAAGAATACATCCAAAGAAAAATTTGATTAGTGCAATTGAGTATATGAAAGATATTAAAGGAAAGGTTGTATTTGATATTTATGGACCGATAGAAGATGAGGAATATTGGAAACAATGTAATCAAAAGATACATGAATTGCCTCAAAATATAACAGTTAATTATTGTGGATTGGTAAACCATGAAAAAGTTCACGAAATATTTAGCTTGTATAATGCGTTTTTATTTCCTACGTTTAGTGAAAACTATGGACATGTAATTGCGGAAGCATTATCGGTTGGAACAGCAGTAATAATCAGTGATCAAACTCCATGGTCGGATATTAATGAAGCAAAAGCAGGATGGGCAATTCCGTTGGACAATAGAGAAAAATTCGTAGAAGCTATCCAAAGTGTTATAGATCAAAAACCTGATGATAATCAGAAGCAAATAAAAGCTGTTGAGAAATATATAAATAATAAAGTTAATTTAAAAGAAATCAGGCAGGAATACAAAAAAGCATTTGACTTATAACTCTTTGGGTTTTGGAGGCAGTTTATATGACGATAAGAAAAAATGCATGGGAACAATTTGCTTTTTTAGATATACCATTGTTTTTATTGGGAATGAACTACATGCTCTATAATGCATTGGCTATGGACACAATGAAAACAATATTTCGTGTAGGAGCAATCTGCTTATTACTTGCTGGATGGATTTTAAAAGGGAAATTTATAGTTGATAAGAAAGCTTTTTTTGCAATGGCACTTGCGATGGTATCCTTAATGTTAAATGGAAGTATGGCACTTAACTTTGTTGTAATTGTACTATTTGCTATATGTGCTAGTTATTCGCTAGAAACAATTGTAAAAAGTGCATTTAGAATAAATGTTTTCTTGGTATTAGTTATGATAGTGCTTATGGCACTGCATATTGTAAATAACACAAGCTACGTTTCTACAATGGGAAGACTTAGATATACATTAGGATTTGAAAATCCCAATGTTGCGGCTTTATTTTATTCTTCAGCAATATATCTATTACTTGTTTCAAGAAAAAAATTAAAAGGGATTGTTGTTATTTTTGCTTTTTTAATGACAGGAGTTGTTTTTTATTATACTAATAGTAGAACGTCACTGTTAGCATTGCTGGCATTCGTTGCATTAGAAGGTATGTACCTTTTCTTTGAAAAAAGAAATATGGAAAATGCTTTAAGAATATTTGGGAAGTGTTCGATTGCGATTATAGATATGTTATTTATACTAAATTTAGTTAGTGTTTTTATTATTGATAAATTTATGGTATTTGATGCGTTGCTAAGTTTTAGAATTAGTACATTTTCAAGAATGATTAATAGTTCTGGAATAAAGTGTTTTCTGTTGGGAGGAACTACTGCAACGGTAGATAACTTCTATTATATGCTGCTATTTCAGTATGGAATTTTTATTTATATTTTCGTAGCGATTTCTACGCATTTTGCTATGAAGAAAATGGTAACAAGTAGAAATAGTAGATACATATCATTACTTGTAGGACTTTTTTGGTAGCAATGATGGAAGTAGTCTGATAAGACCAGAAATATTAGTTGCGTTAGTTGTATGGAAAATTATTTTATCAGGAAATAATGAATCTTTGATAGAGAGCAATACGGAAATAAATGAGGAAATAGAATAAATGAGTAAAAAAATAGTATATGGGTTGGCATATTACATATGGGATTGGGAACTGTATTAGCACAGATGATAAATATTGTTGTACAGCCAATTTTGACACGTATATTTCCCACTGAAACGTTGGGTATTTATACTTATTTGATTTCACTTGCAACTATGATAATTCCAGTGGCGTCATTGAAATTAGACATGTTAATTGTATCTGAACCAAATGAAAAAGAAGCTCAGTATATAACGGATGCATGTATAATTATCAATATTTTGATTTCATTAATATACGCAATTGTAATTATAGTTGGATATCAAGTATCAGATAATAATATTTTTAATAAATATGGGATCATCATTTACGTTGTTCCAGTATTAGTATTTACTAATGGACTTAGATTTTTATTCATTAGTTATTTAAATCGGTATAAAGAGTATAAAACAATTTCTATAATTGCAATCATCAGGGAAGCTATTAGGGCTGTTATTCAAGTAGGGGCAGGTTTTCTTTCTTTAGGAGTATTTTCTTTATCTATGGGATATGCAGTTTCACCGTTGTTTGGACTAAATATTCAGATGAGAAATTATCTGAAAGAATTGAAAGAACGTCCACGCATTAATTTAAAGAAATTTAAAGAAATTGTATTGGTAAAAGGGAAAAGACAAATACTTTTTCTAGTACCAGCTCAGTTTATAAATAGTTTTTCGGCTTCACTTGTAACAATTTCAATAACGGCACTTTTTTCAGCAAAGATATTAGGATACTATTCAGCCGGAGTAAGAATATTAGATATCCCTATAGTTTTTATTACGTCTAATGTTAGTAAAGTTTGCTACCAAAGAATTAGTGAAAATGTTGCAAATAAGAAACCAGTATTAAGGACGCTAATGTCAGTAATAATAGTGCTATCTGCAGTATCTATTATGGGATTTGGAACACTTTACGTTATAGCACCTAGACTTTCTGAGATTGTTTTTGGACAGGGTTATAGGGTGGCAGGAGAATATATTCGATGTTTATGTGTGATGTATGCAGTTAGGTTAGTGGCAACATCTTTTGCGGGAGTGTATACGGTATTTAAAAAACAGAATTTTGAATTAATTTTGAATATTTTATTGATTGTATCAGCAGGAGTAAGTTATGTGGTATGTAGCATGTTTAACTTTGAAGTAATTACATATTTAAAATTTATGAATACAGGATATACAATAGTATATTTGATGATGCTGTTGGGTTATATAGTTATGTGTAAAAATTATGATAAAAAAATAAGGAGTGTAGAATAATGAGTACATTTACTAACAAAACATTAATGATAACTGGTGGAACTGGTTCATTTGGAAATGCAGTTTTGAATCGTTTCCTGAAAACTGATATTGGGGAAATCCGTATCTTTTCTCGTGATGAAAAGAAGCAAGATGATATGCGACATGATTTCCAAGCAAGAATGCCGGAAGTAGCAGACAAGATTAAATTTTATATTGGTGATGTGCGTGATTTGCAGTCCGTAAGAGGTGCAATGCCGGGAGTAGATTATATTTTCCATGCAGCAGCATTAAAACAGGTACCATCATGCGAGTTCTTCCCGATGGAAGCAGTTCGCACAAATGTTATTGGAACAGAGAATGTGCTTACAGCAGCAATTGAAGAAGGTGTGGAATCTGTAATTTGCTTATCAACAGATAAAGCAGCATATCCAATCAATGCAATGGGTATCACAAAAGCAATTGAAGAAAAAGTAGCAGTTGCAAAATCCAGAATGTCTGGTAAAACGAAGATTTGCTGTACACGTTATGGAAATGTTATGTGTAGCCGAGGATCTGTTATTCCACTTTGGATTGAGCAGATTAAACAGGGGAACCCAATTACTTTAACAGAACCATCCATGACACGTTTTATTATGAGTTTGGAGGAAGCTGTTGATCTTGTACTGTTTGCATTTGAACATGGAGAAAATGGAGATTTGCTGATTCAGAAAGCACCGGCTTGTACGATCCAGACACAGGCAGAAGCTGTATGTGAACTGTTTGGAGGTAAGAAAGAGGATATCAAAGTTATTGGCATTCGTCATGGAGAGAAGATGTATGAAACACTTCTTACGAATGAGGAATGTGCTAAGGCTGTTGATATGGGTAATTTCTATCGAGTTCCTGCTGATAATAGGGGATTAAATTATGATAAATATTTCAAGGATGGGGACGAAAAGAGAAATACATTGACAGAATTTAATTCTAACAATACTAAGAGACTGAATCTGGAAGAAACAAAGGAAAAAATTGCTTCTTTGGCATATATTCAGGCTGAACTTGCAAAGATGGAATAGTAAAGAAATATACATATTGTGGAAGGAGGAGTGCATGGTGAGTGACGGAACAAATTTGGAATCAAATATAAATTGCATTTATGATAATTTGGATTTATTAGAATCCGGACATGTTTATGAATTAAAAAAGACACCGGGGACACCCAAATGTGCAACGTTGGCAGGTCGGATAAGAGATGATGTAGACATAATAGTGAAAGAACTTGAAGAAAAAGAGAATATGGAAGAAACAGATGAAGAACAGTTTGACTTGCTTGCAAAACTATTAGGTGCGTTGTATGCTGAATTTTCAACACTATCAAAAAAGCAACCAGATGCTTTGACGAATGCTTTTAAGACAAATCAGGTCAATCGTGTACTTTCTCCATTGAAACAGATGATGGCAGCAGAAGATTCTACTCGGTATCTGGATTTGTTATTGGAGGCAGATGATGGACAGGCTAATGGTAAAGGAAGAAGCTCATATAGTGATGCAGTAATTATTATGAGCCAATACAAAACTGCTTGTGATGAATTCAGAAGAAAGTATTTTAATAAGGGTTGGGATCATTTGTGGGATTGATGAGGAGTTTTGGAATATGTTTTTATCGGATTATTTAGAAATAGGGGATTCATTAGAAAATATTGGCGTATTTGATCCGGTGTTGGATAAGGACAATGCCTTTTTTATCAATATTCAGAGATTGAAGGAAACAACTACGCCAGAATTCCAAGATTCCTATGAAAAATAAATGATTTTTTTAGAAAAATCATTAAATTATTGAATCGTGCAGAATGGAAAAGTGAAAAGGATACATTTTTCCGAGCTGCTTTTGAAATATTCAAGTTTTCAGAAGTAAATGGTATTGGTTTAGGCTTTGGAGAAAAGGCCCCAGGCTCTGGCTTCGGATCTAAAATATCAAGAATGGTATTAGAGACAGCATTTGACATAGTAAAAGCAGGAATTGAAGATCCCGAATTTTTTCAATTGCTACCACTGTTTCAAGATAATGTAGGTCCTGACCGCTTGAGTGATATGATTGCTACGCTCATTTTGCCAGATATACGTGCGTATACGGAAAGGGTGAATCAGCAACTGGGAATTACAGAATGTAATTATCCAAATAAACTTTTTCAAGATGGGTTGTTACGCAATCCGGTAAAAGGATATGAAATATTGCTACTTCCGGTAGAAATATTACATAAATTGCCAGTAGCCAAATCATGGGAAGAAATAGATTCAGTTATTGTTGAAAATAATACAATTCGGGCAATGATGAATAGTGAAGTTGCAGAACGTTGGACAAGGTGGGCAGCTACGGAGCGTAAGTATTATTTACGAGAAAAAATATTCAAAGACTCAGAAAAGTGTAAAGATGTTATTGAAGCATACAGAAAAGAAAAGTTAGAAGCATATGATCCAGAAGATCAGATCGATTATTTCCTTGCAAAACTATGGCAGAGAATTGAGAAAAGTGGAATATCATGGTTATCGCAATATAAGGATAAAGAAATTGACAGTAAAACGGCAGCAATTGAAATTTTACACTTTTTTAAAAACTGGGTAGAATACAATAGAGGCTGGGAAGTAATAATAAATGCCGGTACGCAGAAGCGTGAGAAAATCGTGCAACGAGTGATACATTTGTCTGGATTGGCATACATTCAGGCTAATAATTTAAGTATGAGTTGTGAAGCAGATGAGGCAGAGGCCCGGTAGATTTTAAAATCAGTCGCGGACAGGATATAACGATTATTGAAGTAAAATTGTCTTCCAATGCTCAGTATATGCATGGATATGAAATACAGGTAGAAGAATATGCGAAAGCAGAGCAGACAGATAATATAATATATGTGTTGGTTGATGTTGGAAATTCAGGTAGAATGAAAAAGTTCAGTGATCGTTATAATAGAGATATAGATGAAGGAAAAAAAGTTCCAGAAGCAATTATGATAGATGCGACAAGCAAAGAATCCGCAAGCATTACATAGGCACTGTAACTGGACCGGAAAATATATACTACTGAGATATTCAGAGAAAGAGAGTGTGAGCAATAATGGGAACATACGATAATGTAAAATGGAAAGATAATGGGAAATTAAAATTATTAATTATTGTAGGTACCAGACCGGAAATTATTCGTCTGGCGGCTGTAATAAATAAAACACGTAAATACTTTGATGTGATTCTGGCACATACGGGACAGAATTATGATTACAATTTGAATGGTGTATTTTTTAAAGATCTGAAATTGGAAGATCCAGAAGTCTATTTGAATGCTGTCGGAAATGATCTTGGAGAGACGTGTGGAAATATTATTGCCCAGAGCTACAAGTTGATGGCTGAGATCAAACCGGAGGCAGTGTTGGTTCTTGGAGATACAAATAGCTGCTTATCAGTAATTGGTGCAAAGAGACTTCATATCCCGATTTTCCACATGGAAGCAGGTAATCGTTGCAAAGATGAGTGCCTTCCGGAAGAAACGAATAGACGTATTGTAGATATTATTTCTGATGTGAATATGGCATATTCTGAACATGCACGCAGGTATCTGGCAGATTGTGGATTACCAAAGGAGCGTACATACGTAACAGGTTCTCCTATGGCAGAAGTACTGCATAATAATTTAGCTGAAATAGAAGCGTCGGATATTCATAGCAGACTTGGTCTGGGAAAAGGAAAATATATTTTACTTTCAGCACATCGTGAAGAAAATATAGATACAGAGAAAAACTTTTTATCTTTATTTAATGCTATTAATAAGATGGCAGAGAAATACGATATGCCGATTTTATATTCCTGCCATCCAAGAAGTAAAAAAAGAATTGAGTCCACCGGCTTTAAACTTGATCCGAGAGTTATTCAGCATGAACCATTGGGATTCCATGATTACAACTGTCTGCAGATGAATGCTTTTGCAGTGGTATCAGATTCTGGTACATTGCCGGAAGAAAGTAGCTTTTTTACTTCTGTTGGACATCCATTCCCGGCAGTATGTATTCGTACATCAACAGAACGTCCGGAAGCACTTGATAAAGCGTGCTTTATTCTTTCTGGAATTGATGAGAAGGGATTATTACAGTCTGTTGATACGGCAGTTGAAATGAACAAGGCGGGCGATTATGGTATTCCTGTTCCAGATTATATTGAAGAAAATGTTAGTTCAAAAGTTGTGAAAATTATTCAGAGCTATACGGGTGTCGTTAATAAAATGGTTTGGAGAAAAGATATATAGTATTAAAAGCAATGATGGGGGAACAGATGATGACATTTAAGGAATATGCACATGATAAATCGAAAGAATTAATCAAAAATCCTACATATGCGAAGATTATTGAGATTGTAAATGATATTACTACATCAACTGTGAATGGTAGACCAATTACCGAAGAAGAAATAAATATAATTCTGAGATACATGGACGATGAAATTGGCAATCTCCATTTATTATGTGAAACGTTTGAAAACAAAGAGGTGTTGAGTTTGATGAGCGAATTAAGAAAATTAATAGCTCAGGCCAATGCCGGAAAGAAGTAAAGAATGAGTAATATATGGATTGATGCGGGAAGTTTGCTAGTTGCCATTCTTGCATTTTGTGTGGCACTGTTGAATTATCATAAGTATAAAATACTGACAGTACAATACAATACGATGGTTCATACACAGACTCTGACTGCCAAGGTGCATTGGAAACACAAATCCGTAGTGCAATAGCAGCAGTTACCCATGATATTGTTGCACTGGCGGTGGAGATTGAAAAGAATCCAGAAAGTAAAATGCTTCAATATGCATATTCTGCAGCAGAAGAATCTTACAGAAATGCTTATGAAGATGCATGTGGAAAATATATGGATGGAAAAATAGATAAAGAGCGTTTCAAAAAGATGTATCAGAGAGAAATTCGAAGATTGGTTGAAGAAGAACCTCATAAACAGTCGTATATGGGGGTGCAAACTCCTTACGCTAGTACTGTGGCTGTGTATAAGGAATGGTACTCACAACCTTAAAGAAAGGAAACTTATATGAATATATTGGTAACAGGTGCAAAAGGCATGGTTGGAACTGCCTTAGTAAATAATTTAAAAAATATACGTGATAATAAGAATAGAACAAGACCGAATATTCTGATTGATGAGATATATGAATATGATCTTAATTCGACATCAGAAGACTTAGAACAATACTGCCAGAAAGCAGATTTTGTATTTAATTTGGCAGGTGTAAACCGTCCGGAAAATCCAGAGGATTTTATGAAAGGTAATTTTGGATTTGCTTCAGACTTATTAAATACATTGAAAAATATAATAATAAAGCAACCATTATGCTTTCGTCTTCGATTCAGGCAACATTATCTGGCCGTTTTGGAAATTCAGAATATGGTCGTTCCAAAAAAGCAGGGGAAGAATTATTTTTTGATTATGCAGACGAAACAGGTGCAAAAGTTGCTGTCTATCGTTTCCCAAATCTGATGGGACATTCCAGACCAAAGTATAATTCTGCGGTATCAACTTTTTGCTGGGCAGTAGCAAATGACGAAGAATTTACAGTGAATGATCGTAGTACGGAATTGGAGTTACTGTATATTGATGATCTGGTCGAGGGAATGTTTGACTTATTGGAAGGAAAAGAACAGCATTGTGAATTTGATGGTGTTGAAACTGTTGTAAAAGAAAATGGAAAATACTGTTGTGTCCCGGTAACTCATAAAGTCACATTGGGAGAGATTGTTGATTTATTGCAGCAGTTTAAAGAGCAATCGGTCACTCTTATGATGCCGAAAATGCCGGATGGATCATTTGCTAAAAAACTGTATAGTTATATCTTACTTATTTACCAACAGAGAAGTTTAAATATGCATTAAAAATGAATGTGGATGCTCGTGGAAGTTTTACAGAGTTAGTACATACGCAGGATTGCGGTCAGGTGTCTATTAATATCAGTAAACCTGGTATTACAAAGGGTCAGCACTGGCATAATTCTAAATGGGAACTTTTCATAGTGGTATCAGGTCATGGGCTGATTCAGGAACGTAATATTAATACTGGAGAAAAAGTGGAATTTGAAGTTAGTGGAGATAAGATTGAGGCAATTCATATGATTCCAGGCTGGACTCATAATATTATCAACTTGAGCGAAACGGAGAATTTAGTAACGGTAATGACATGCAATGAAATATTTAACCCAGAGAAACCGGATACTTTTTTTGAGGAAGTTTAAAACGATTGTGGGAGGTTAGAGATATAAAATGAAAATAGCAGTAGCAGGAACAGGATATGTGGGATTATCTATTGCCACACTTTTATCTCAAAATCATGAGGTAATGGCAGTAGATATTATTCCAGAGAAAGTTGAGAAGATTAATAAAAGAATCAGTCCGATTCAGGATGAGTATATTGAGAAATACTTAAAGGAAAAAGAATTAAATCTAACAGCTACATTGGATGCAGAAGCAGCATATAGGGATGCAGATTTTGTTGTGATTGCAGCTCCAACAAATTATGATAGTAAGAAAAATTTCTTTGACACGTCAGCAGTAGAAGCCGTAATAAAGCTGGTTATTGAATATAATCCAGATGCAATTATGGTGATTAAATCAACCATTCCGGTAGGCTATACTGCAAGCATCAGAGAAAAATTCCACTGTGATAATATTATCTTTAGCCCGGAATTTTACGTGAGTCAAAGGCACTATACGACAATCTGTATCCATCAAGAATTATTGTAGGAACAGATATTGAAAATGCTAGGCTCGTAAAGGCTGCGAATACATTCGCTGGATTACTGCAGGAAGGGGCTATCAAAGAGGATATTGATACTCTTATTATGGGATTCACAGAAGCAGAGGCAGTAAAATTATTTGCGAATACATATCTGGCACTCAGAGTTTCTTACTTTAATGAATTGGATACTTATGCAGAGATGAAAGGATTAAACACACAGCAGATCATTAATGGTGTGTGCCTTGATCCAAGAATCGGTTCTCATTATAATAATCCGTCATTTGGCTATGGTGGATATTGTTTGCCGAAGGATACAAAGCAGCTTTTGGCAAACTATGAAGATGTCCCTCAGAATATGATGTCTGCAATCGTTGAGTCTAACAGAACCAGAAAAGACTTTATTGCAGATCGGGTTCTTCAGAAAGCTGGGTATTATGCATATGAGGACGAGAATACTTATGATGCTACTCTGGAGAAAGAAGTTGTGATTGGCGTATATCGTCTTACTATGAAATCTAATTCAGATAATTTCCGTCAGTCCTCAATACAGGGAGTTATGAAACGAATCAAGGCGAAAGGAGCTTCTGTTATCATTTATGAACCAACACTGGAAGATGGAAGTACTTTCTTTGGTAGTAGAGTTGTAAATGATTTAGACAAGTTTAAAGAACAGAGTCAGGCAATTATCGCAAACAGATATGATAATTGTCTGGATGATGTGAAAGATAAAGTGTATACTAGAGATTTATACGGCAGAGATTAAAAAATGCCAAGAGATATATTGCAATTTATTAATGAACTAATAGTGCAGTTCTGTAAATCGCCAGTTTCATCACCCATTACATGGTGTTTAGGAATTATCTGGATAATAAAATCAATATATGCTTTATACAAAATGAAAGCAAAAACGGATGAACTGGCTGCGGAGAGGGAAGCAAAAGAAATTTCAGAGGCTGTTAAGAATCTGGATGTTTTAGCTGAGAAAAGTAAAGAAGAAAATCAGGATATTAGAGCGTTAATGTTTGAAAATTTAAAAGAATTGAAGGAGTTCTATGTTATCTGTAAACAACAAATTAGAAAATCTTTCTCAGCAGCCATGTTCTCATGCTTTGCCGGATTTGTTCTGTTTGTTTTAGCTGTTATTATATTTTTGTTAGGTGGAAATAATTCTGCATCACTTACGGCTGGTTTATCTGGAGCGATAGTTGAAATTGTGTCAGGTCTTTACTTTTGGATGTATAGGGAAACTTCTAAGCAACTTGGAAAGTACCATAAACGTTTGGAAGCAACCGAAAAATATTTAATTGCATTGCAGATTATCGAAATGTTGCCAGAGGAAAATAGAAACGAACAATATGGAAAATTAATTGATTACATTTCGAAAATGTAAATAAGCAATAATTTTTACGGAGAGAAATAATATGTGTGGAATAGTAGGTTTTACCGGGAGACAACAGGCGGCACCTATTTTATTAAATGGATTGTCTAAGTTAGAATACCGAGGATATGATTCAGCCGGAATTGCTGTGCGAGATGGGGAGCATCTGGCACAGGTAGTAAAGGCAAAAGGCAGATTAAGTAATCTTGTTGAAAAAACGGATGAAGGAAAAGCATTGCTGGGAACATGTGGAATTGGACATACACGTTGGGCAACGCATGGAGAACCGAGCCAGATCAATGCTCATCCGCATGTATCTGGAAATTGTTCAAGATCAGGTTCCGGGGAAGTGGAATCTGAAGTTGTCGGAGTACATAATGGAATCATTGAAAATTACACGGAACTGAAAGAAAAACTGTTAAAACACGGTTACACTTTTTATAGTCAGACAGACACAGAAGTGGTAATTAACTGGTGGATTATTATTATAAAAAGTATAACCTGGGACCGATTGATGCGATTGCGAAAACTATGGTTCGTGTGCGTGGATCGTATGCACTGGAACTTATGTTCAAAGATTATCCAGGAGAAATCTGGGTAGCAAGAAAAGATAGCCCGATGATCATTGGCGTGACCGATGGGGAAACATATGTCGCTTCTGATGTACCTGCTATTTTGAAATATACAAGAAATGTTTATTATATTGGTAATCTGGAATTTGCTAGATTAACACCGGGAGAAGCACATTTCTATAATCTTGATGGAGATGAAATCGAAAAAGAGACAACAGAAATTAAATGGAATGCCGAAGCTGCTGAAAAAGCAGGATTTGAACATTTTATGATGAAAGAAATCCATGAACAACCAAAGGCAGTTAAGGACACTTTAGGATCTGTAATAAAAGATGATTGTATTGATTTATCTTCGGTTGAACTAACCGAAGATGAAATTCGGGGATTTGATCAGATTTATATTGTTGCATGTGGTTCCGCATGGCATGTTGGAATGGCTGCACAATATGTAATAGAAGATTTGGCAGATATTCCGGTAAGGGTGGAACTTGCTTCAGAGTTTAGATATAGAAGAATGTCATTAAATAAAAACTCTTTGGTTATAGTGATCAGCCAGTCTGGAGAGACTGCAGATACGCTGGCTGCTTTACGTCTGGCAAAGGAAAAAGGAATCACGACTTTGGCAGTTGTAAATGTTGTTGGTAGCAGTATTGCACGTGAAGCAGATAAAGTGTTCTATACACTTGCCGGGCCGGAAATATCTGTGGCAACAACAAAGGCTTACAGTGCTCAACTTGCAGCAATGTATTGTCTTGCGGTTCAGTTTGCAAAAGTCGGAAATATGATTACAGAAGAACAGTATAGCAGTTACATTTCTGAGTTATTGACGATTCCGGAAAAGATTCAGAAAATATTACAGGACAAGGAAAGACTTCAATGGTTTGCTGCAAAATATGCAAATGCACATGATGTATTCTTTGTTGGCAGAGGAATTGACTATGCGATTTCTCTGGAAGGAAGTTTGAAATTAAAGGAAATTTCATATATTCATTCAGAAGCGTATGCGGCAGGAGAATTAAAACATGGTACGATCAGTCTGATAGAGCCAGGAACTTTGGTAATCGGCGTATTGACGCAAAGTGATCTTTACGAGAAAACGATTAGTAACATGTTGGAATGCAAGAGTCGTGGGGCATATCTGATGGGATTGACAACATATGGAAAATATGAGATTGAAGATCAGGTAAACTTTGCAGTATATGTTCCAAAAATTGACGAGCATTTTGTAGGAAGCCTTGCAGTGATTCCATTACAGTTGATGGGATATTATGTCAGTGTGGCGAAAGGACTGGATGTAGACAAGCCAAGAAATCTGGCAAAAAGTGTTACTGTAGAATAAAAGTACCCTGTATTTGAAATTAGTACTCTGGGTTGACATAGAGATAGATGTCAATCCCGGAGTATTAGTACAAAATGATTGGATTGACACGAAAATGGGAAGACCAAAAAAGAAACCAGAATATAATTCGGAAAAGATAATGGAGCAGTTTACGAACTGTATTGCTGAAGCATATATGTCTGGGGCAGGCGGTGGATCAGCAAATTCATTACGACAAATATCAGAACAGTTCAGCATTACCTTAATGAAGACTCGCAAAATATTAATTACGGCGGGTGTGTATCATACTGAGCTTAGTGAGCAGGTTATTTCGTTAAGGGAAAATGGAAAAAATATTTCAGAGATTATGCAGGAGACTGGTTTGAGCAGATCTTCGGTTCATTCCTATTTGCCGTATACAAAAATGATATACAATGCGGATGAATTAAGCCTGTACGCAGAGAGGTGTAGATTGTACCGGGAAAGAAAACAGGCCGTTGAAAAATTGCATTGCTACATCGATAAATCATATGAATTACTGGTAAATCATTTGTGGGAGACGTTAAAATTGTTTTCAGGATATTCTTTTACGACTGTAAAAGGATTAAAATTTCATTATACGGTCAATGGAAATGAAATCCTGATTGACCGGAAAAAGAAATCAATAACCAGAAGCAGTGTAAATATTGCTCTGAAAGAAACGATAGAGATGAAGGGAAATGTAAACGGACCGAAGAAATTAAAGGTTTTTGGAGCAAGTTATCTGTATTCGATATTCTTGCGGTTTGGTCTGATTAAAATAGAAGGGGAATAGAATGGATATTTACCAGGTATGGATAACATATAATAAGAAATGGTCGAAATATGAGATATTGGCATTTAGTGTATTGCTGTTCTTGACAGTCATTGTAGTAGCAGGATGCATATGTAGAAAAAAGATTAATCTAATTCAGGCAGTTGCAGTTGTGATGATGGTAATATTTCTTGGAATTGTATTTGGCTCTACGGTATTTACCAGAACAAGTACCGTTCGTCAGTATGAATTGATACCGTTTTGGTCATGGAAGGCTATTTGGAAATATAAAGATTGGACGTTGCTAAAGGAAAATCTTTTGAATTGTATATTGCTGTTTCCGGTCGGAGCCTTATTACCGATAATTGCAAACCACAAAGTGAAATGTTATCGGGCATTATTGTTTGGAGTTCTGGTATCAGCAGTAATAGAAACCAGTCAGTTGATTTTTATGCGTGGATTATTCGAATGGGATGATATGATTCATAATGGATTTGGGTGTATGATCGGAAGCATGATAATTAATTTTTTTATGAAAAATAAAATTAAGGATTGACGAACATATGTTCTGATAGTATAATCATAAATGTCAGGAGGAAACAGGAGGTCAGCACTGTTCCCTTGGATAGAATCTATATGGTAAGCAACAGTTAAGTACTGTTTCGGGATGGCTTATCAGAAACTCATCAGCGGTTTTCTTTCCCTTATCCGTTTGAGTGATATTATATTGCTTGGAGGACTGGAGATGAGATCAGATTTGAAAAAGATTTGCGAACAAAAGAGTACAGATTTAGTGGGACAGACAGAGAGAGCATTGTACTTGATGGAGGTAATCAGTGCGATTACAGATCGGGGCAATAATGCGGAAGTGAGACGCAAGAAAGACGGAACTTTAACTGTATATGAAGTGAAAAAGAATATTGTGACCGTTTAATAAATTGGTATTGAGCGAAGGACTAATAGGAGTCAGAAACATTTACACAGAGAAGTGAATGTTTCTGGCTCCTTTTTTATAAGCTAAGAATGTGGATTTTTCAGAATGCTTGATAACATTCGATCATCGTTATGACGAATGTGGTATGTCCGTTCTAATTCGGATACATTACATAATTTAGCGATGGATTCTGTATAAACAGAAAAATCTAAATCGGTAGTTAATGCTGATTTATCAATTGAGTAGTAGTCTTTTGCAATATTTAAATGATTTTGTAGATTTACTTTAAAGGCGGGATCAATATCAGTTCTGTTAAGAAACTCATCTATATGGGCTTTTTTAATAATAATTCTGTTGTTTTGCAATCTTAGAATACCCTGAATGAGTTCTTGAGTAGCAGAATCTATGGTAGGATACTGTTCCACATTACATAGACAGAATCGATGAATTGCTGGATAACGGAATCGACCAGAAGATGATGTTGCTGCACAGCCAACAATACATGCCAAATCTTTATTATTCAAATCTCCATGATCAAAAACAAGGGACCACATATCTCCGCAGCGGTTACAAGCCAACTGGCAGAAGATCATTTTGGTAGATGAATAAACTAATGTTCCTTCATAATGTTTGGAAAAAGGTTCGCCTTCAGGAGTTAAATCACCGGAATCTAAGTCCAGTATAGCAGAACATTCATTAGTGCCATATATGTCTCCAAGCTGAAGAATTCCATGGGTAAGAGGTTTATCCTGGCATTCTTCAGGATTAGCCGCAGTGGAAAGAAAGAACACATGATATTTACCAGTATATCCATAGTAGGCGGGATTGCTTATATCATAAATAAGTTTTTGCTGATTTTTCTCGGAAGCAGTTTTTGCTATTTCGATAGAGTGCAAGATAGCTGTAAGGTTAAGGTCTAAGCCATCGCATATTTTTAATAGTGTAGAGATTGTAGTAGAGGAAGGTGCTTTAAACATATAGTCGATGTTCGTGGGGACATTTTTCCTGCTTTTTCGGCGCAGATTTTGGCTAAATCACGAGATGACAATGATCGTTCATCCATAACCGATTTTATATAATCAACAATTTGTCGAAGAATCTCTTGATTATTCATAGAACAGGACTCCTTTCTGAGAGAAGGTTACTAATTAAATTCATAATAACACACACAGAAAAAGAATGAAATAATAAAATGCGCAAAATAATGCACAAAAAAACATTCAAAAGCAAAGTGACTGCAATGTTAATTCATTAACATGAAAAATAATGCAATTTGCACAAAAAAGACACCATAACACATTTGTTATAGTGCATATTGACAATAAATGGTAGCAATGATATAATGTAAAAGACCTACTCCCTTGGCACGAGAGTAGATCTAAAAACGCTTAGACAGACAAAATCGACATCATCCTACTGGTCTATATCCAATTGGCACTTGGAAATAACAGGATTGGTGTCGGCTTTTATCAGTACTATATCATGTTGTACATAACATTAGTTGCGGATCAAATACGGATGCCCTTCTATTGAGTAACTTTAGATTTGAACCTTCAACCCAGATTCTCTTTTCCTCTTTTTGAGGAATATATGAAAAAATTGTTAAATACAACATGCATTAGTATATCATGCGGAGAAAAACCAGTCAAGGTTTTTCTGCAATAGATATATTAAATTTGTATGAAAAATATGTAAAATAAGAACAATTTCCAGCGAGTATAGTGGCTGGAGAGACGAAAAGAATGCGAGAAATTACTATGGATAAAAATGCGATAAAAGAAACGGTGCGTATGATAGCCAGTGACCAGATTGTTATCAGCGTTGTAGGAGTAACTGTTTCAAGAAAAGATATACTTGAAAATTATATAACGGTAAATAACGAAAGGATAATGGCAGTTGGGGGAAAGTCTCTGCTGAGAAAGAACTTGGCAGATGACAGTTACGTGTTGACGATAAACGCAGGTAAAGCATTCTGCGGAGATAGTACAGGATAAAAGTCTTAAAACGTAAGTACCACTTTTTCTGGAACGGATTTTATGTATAAGATAGCCGGAATAGAAATGTTAATCATTTCGTCCGGCTATAATTGTCTTCATTTGCAGGAATATAATACACAAAATCTGACCAGAAGGGTGGTGGTTATAATGGCGTCTGACTGTGCAGGGCGAACTCAACAACAAATAGGACAGGAAATAGAAAAATGGCGTAAAAAAGCAGGCTTATCACAGGTAGATCTGGCAATGATGCTAGGTCTGAAAGGTGATAGGCATTATAGGCGTATCTGTATAGAATGTACATATGAGTTTTCGTCATCGCAGATTAGGCGTCTGGCAAAGCTGATGCAGGTGTCAACGGAAGAATTGATACCAGATGAAGAATTTGAAGAAGATTCGGATTATATAGATAACATCATAAAAAAAGGCAGCGAATACAAGCAGGAGCAAATTGAGAATGTAATAGTTGAAAGTTCGAAGCTGAGATTTAGTGAAGCTGGGAGGAGAATTGTATCGTATGCTACTGAAATAATAAATATGGAAGATGAGGAATTAAAAGAGAACTATGCGAATCAGATGGAGAGTTCATTAAAAATGATAAGAATAATGAAACAAAAGATAAGTTAAGCGATCATTCAATAAGAAGGAGAATGATCGTTTTTTTATGTCCAAAATCAATCGGACATATATGTCCGGTCACAATTTTCAATTCGCACAAGGATGTCCGATTGGGTGTCTGGTAATTTGTTAAGATTAGACCATCACAAGAGAGGAGGTACAAGCAATGACCAGAGATGAATACTTAGAATTTATCACACATCAGCCTTATGACGCAATGGGAGATTTTAGCTTCCTTTTGGATGAAAAAGCTGATAGCTCTGAAAATACTGTGACACAAGCAGTCAGAGAAAATATGAACGCTGATTAATCTGCTGACAGGCTTTGCCTGTATAGCTGATTGATACATAAAGCAGCAAGGAGAGACTTCGCAAGTCGCTCGGTATAAAAAAACCGGGCAGATCGGAGTCTTTTTTTGCTGCTTTTTTTGTCTGCTGACAGCCCGGTGCCGAAAGGCAGAAAGGTGGTTGTCATGCTGACACTCAGAAAATTAAAAGAAATGATAGAGTCCCCGAAGAAAGGTGCAAAGAAGCCGACTCCTAAAAGTTTACGAGAGGGTAAGGCTCCGGTTATTGCTCAGAAAGTAATAAAGAGCGATACCGATCTGGTTACGATCACGGTTTATAAGAATGGATATGTAGTTTATGAGGCAATGAGTCGGGTAACGGTATTTCCAATCGAAGATATTTCCGGCTACCGCTATTCATCCGTGGCTGGAAGTAGTTATGGATGTGACCTGGATGAATCCTATTTTGAAGAAGCGGAATGGTATCTGCGTTTCCTTCTTCATGGAGAGGATCGCCTGAGTATCAATTTGGACAGTCGTAATCAGAAACATTGTGTTTCTTTAACATCTGCTATGGAAGAAATGCAGTTATGTGAAACGGCAGACGAGGATATGGAAGAAATGATTATTCAGCAGATGATGACAGAAAACATGATGAATATGCTGACATCAAATCAGAGAGAACTTGTTTATGCTCTTTATTTTGAACACCAGACCTTTCAGGAATATGCAGAGATTCATGGTATCAGTTCAGCAGCAGTCAACAACAGAAGAAAGAAGGCACTTGCAAGACTTAGTGCAAGTCTGACAGCAGATTCCGAAACCGATAAGAAAAAGAATTTGAGAAAAAATAAAAAAGTTTGCGAGAGGGGGTTGGTAAAACCCCTCTGCCGGGCTTTATAGGTGAAGGGTTAATTCTTCAGAAAGAAACCCGGATTTGTACCTTGACAATTTCATACCAGCAGCGAGAGGATACCCGGAATTTTTCAGCTACGCATTCTTGCGGCGGAATCCGGTGAAAACGTGAGGGAATACAGATGGGAGGCACCCTTTGCAGGAAAGATTACGAATTACCTCTTGCGGCTTAAATGCTTGATCCTTATTTTAATTGTTATTTCCATAAACGGAGATAACAGCAGATACCATGTGGCGGTGCTTCGCTTCGTGCAGGTGCCGCCATATGCATGTGCTGTTATCAATGAATTGGTATCAGTAACAGATAAAGTTGTCAGGGAGGTGGTTCCAATGATTGAATAGTGCAGGTACAGACCTGCTGAAAAGAAAAACGATGATAAGTGAAGAAAGAGAGGATTAAGTCAAAATGAAAATGAAGTTCAAAAGATTCTTATCAGGAGTCATGGCAGTTGCCACGTTAGCGTCTGTAATCGTTCAGCCAGTAGCTGTTTCTGCATCGGAATTAGAACCGGAAGAAATACCGTTTGAACAGCAGTATCCGGAATTAAAAGATGTCCAGAATTCACTTGATTCAGATGAAATTGTGGCAGCAAATGACATTGAACTTGCCTATGGACAGGAATTTGAGGTGGAAGTAGATCTGTCCGGTATCGAAGGTAGATGAAAGCAAAATGAAAATCTTATTCCATGAGGCAAAGAATGAAGATGGTGCAGATTTTGACACTCACACACCGGATACCTATAAGGCTGTGTATGCTGTGGAGCCGGTTAGTGGGCATCCATCTTATAGAATCAGCAGAAATATCACAGTGAAAGAGCCGGAAACAGAGCAGCAGTCAGAAAGTTCTTCTGAGATTGTAGTTGATGATAATGGCGATACAGGAGATACGGAGCTGAGTGATGACGATTCAGATTCGCACCGGGAAACAGAGAAAGAGATTGATTCCGAAACTGGACTGACTGTTTCAGAAGCATTAGAACAGGCAGAAAGTAATGGAATTGATCTGTATGCAATGGATGCAGGAGAAACCATAACCTTTATGGCTTCAGCAGGAAATGCAAGAAGTTCACAGCAGGTTTCTGTTACAAGGGGAACCATGTATCGTTACGCAGATTATGGATATGGTAGTTACCTTACTTATCAGTATACTGTGAAATTTGGTAATGTATCTGCCACAGCATACTGTGTACAGCCATCCAAGCCGGGACCTGGTACTGGAACGTACACGATCAATAAGGTTGGAGATGGCAAGGCACTTGCGAAAGTATGTTATTACGGTACAAAGGCATCTGGAGATGATGGATCTTTACAGAAGAGAATGGATATGGAAATTTAAGTGCCGGAGCCAGATTTATTCTGGTACACCTCGCAGCATCTTATGCAAATGGTAGCGGGGACGCTTTTTCAGGTGCAAACAGTACTGCACAGAATCTTGCAAAGAAACTTTATAATTATTGCGTTTCTCAACCGGATATTCCATCAGTGGCAATGTCTTTTTCAGATGCAAACGTAAAAGCCTATGTAGATGGTAACAGTCAGAGAACAAAGGATATAACATTTAAGGCAGATGCATTACAGACAATTACTATGAAACTTCCTGCAGGTGTACAGCTTCATAACCTGACAACAGGGAAAACAAGTAAAGCCGGAGAAAGCGTTGAAATTTGTGGTGGCACAAGTTTTATCTGTCTGCACCGCTGACACAGGTGAGTGATGTGCAGAGAGCTGGTCATCTACCATGAAGGGATGCATTACAAAAGATTATTCTGCTTATAAGATTACCACAGGATCTGGAACACAGGATCTGGCATTGGTATTTGGAGAAGGCGTGGACGATGAAAAGTATGTGGACTTCAAAGTATCCTGGATTGAACTGGCAACCGTAGAAGTTGTGAAGAAAGACTCCACAGCAGATGTAAATCTTGCTGGTGCTGTATTTGGCATTTACAGCGATCCGGATTGCAAAAATCTGATTACTACAATGCCAGAAACGGACAGCAATGGCAAAACTTCTGCAACGATTGTAAAAACACAGGATACCGTATATCTGAAAGAAATCACAGCACCGAAAGGCTATGTACTTAATACGACAGCTTACAATGTGAAGCTGGTAGCAAGTAAGACTACATCCACAACAGTACCGGACAAGGAACAGCTTGGAGAACTGACAGTATATAAAGAAGGTCAGGTTCTTGCTGGTGCAGATGTTAGTGACAGTGGTGTTACATTTAAGTATGAAAACAGACGTCTGAAAGGTGCAGTATATAATGTATATGCCGGAGCGGATATTATGTCTGCTTATGGGGCAAAGATTTACAGCAAGGGTGATCTGGTAAAAGAAAATCTGTCCACGGATGAAAATGGAGCCTGTGTTCTGAAAAATCTGCATCTTGGAACTTACGTTGTAAAGGAAGTGCAGGCACCGGAGAACTTCTACAATGCAGGAGAAGAAAAAGAAGTAACGCTTTCCTATGCAGGACAGAACGTGGAAGTTGTATTTTCCGATGTGACATTTACAAATGACAGACAGAAAGCAGATGTGAATGTTGTGAAAAAGGATAACGATACAGAAAATCCGTTATCCGGAGGTATCTTTGCTCTGTATGCTGGCAGTGGCATTGCAAATGCAGATGGAACAGTGGTTGTGAAGAAAGGAACACTGATTGAAAAAGCGACAACTGGAGCAGATGGAAAAGCAGCATTTACCGCAGATCTGCCGATTGGATTTTCTTATGTAGTGAAAGAAGAACAGGCACCAGAGAAATATCTGAGAAATTCAAAAGACGTATATACGTTCAAATTTGCGTACACCAATGATAATGAGCCTAAAGTTTCATTTACACATACGTTTGTGAATGAGAGAGTTAAAGCTAAGATTACTCTGGAAAAGAGAGACGCTGAGACGAAACAGGCAGTTGCACAGGGAGACGCAACACTGGAAAAAGCAGTATATGGACTGTATGCCCGTAATGATATTGTTCATCCGGATGGTGCGACTGGCGTGATCTACAAGGCAGGAGAGCAGGTTGCTACACTGACTACGGATAAAAACGGACAGGCTTCTGTGGAAAATCTGTACCTGGGGGATTATTTTGTGAAGGAGATTAGTCCATCTGTTGGCTATTTGGCAGATGAAAATGAGTATGACCTGGTTTGCAACTATGAAGGGGATCTGGTTGCTGAAGTCAAACGTGATTGTACTTCACTGGAACAGGTAATCAAACAGCCATTCCAGATTATTAAAGCAGCCAATAATGGCAAGACAGACGCTGATCTTTTAGCAGGAGCAGGATTCAGTGCTTATCTGGAGTCTTCTCTGACAAAGAAAGCGGACGGAAGTTATGATTTTGATTCTGCTACGCCGGTTGTAATTGGAGAAAATGGTGCAACAGAAATCTTTACAGACGAAAAAGGATATGCTTGCAGTATTGCACTTCCGTATGGAACTTATACTGTACGGGAAACAACGACACCGCACAATTATACTCCGGTAGATGATTTTACAGTTCGCATTACAGAGAACCATCCAAACACACCGCAGACATGGCGTGTACTTCTGGATGACGAATTTGAAGCGAAGTTAAAGATTATCAAACAGGATGATGAGACGAAAAAGCCGGTTTTACAGAAAAATACAGAGTTCAAGATTTATGATCTGAACAATAAGAAGTATGTAGAACAGGTTACTACTTATCCGACTACGGTGAAACATAAGTCTTATTTTACAGATGAGCAGGGATATTTGATTCTTCCGCAGAATCTGAAAGTTGGAAAGTACCGTATTGAGGAGGTAAATGCACCGTTTGGCTATACGCTGAACGAAAATTACTATGAGGTAACAGTGGATTCCAACACTGCATATCAGATGGAAGGAACTTCAGGGGATGTGATCATCGAAGTGATTTATGAGAATCATCCGGTTAAGGGAGAACTGACTATCGTGAAGAAAGGCGAAGTTCTGGATGGATTTGAAGATGATTTTACATATCAGACAGAAAATCTGGAAGGAGCAGAGTTTGAAGTTTATGCAGCAGAGGACATTTATACTGCAGATTTCCAGAAAGACGATAATGGAAACCGTATTCTGGAATATGCAGCAGGTACACTGGTAAAAACGGTTACAACCGATAAAGATGGAAATGCGGTCCTGAAGAATCTTCCACTTGGAAGTTATAAGATTGTGGAAACGTCTGCACCGGAAGGTTTTGTTTTAAATAGCGAAGCACAGACAATTAAATTCTCTTACAAAGACCAGGAAACACCAGTGATCGAACAGACAGCTACATTTGACAATGAACGTCAGAAAGTAGAAATTTCAGTGGTTAAGCAGGATGCGGATAATGAAGCACCAGTTGCAGGAGCAGAATTTGGACTGTATGCAAAAGCAGATATAGAAGCTCACGGAACAGTGATCGTGGAGGCTGATACACTGATTGGAACCGCAATTTCCGATGAGAATGGAAAGGCTGTATTTACACAGAATCTGCCATTTGGAGAGTATTATATCAAAGAACTGGCAGCCCCGAATGGCTATGTATCTTCTGATGAAGTGATTGAAGTGAAAGCTGAATATCAGGGACAAGAAGTAAAAGTTGTACAGGTTGCTTGTGTATTTAAGAATCAGCCGACCAAAATTGAGGTTTCCAAGTCTGATCTTACGACAGGAGTAGAGTTATCTGGTGCGACACTTACTGTGCTGGATAAGGATGGAAATGTAGTTGACACATGGAAATCTGTGAAGGGTGAGAAACATCTGATTGAACGTCTGACCGTAGGAGAAACCTATACACTTCGGGAAGAACTGGCTCCGTATGGGTATCTGAAAGCAGAAGAAATTACTTTTACTATCGAGGATACCGGAGAAATCCAGAAGGTGGAAATGAAAGATGATGTGCCAACAGGAACAATTCTTATTAATAAAAATGGAGAGTTCCTGGATAAAGTGACCCCACTGGATTCTGTGGGTGGCTGGATCAGTCATTTATTCCAATATGTGACAGGAAATCTGAAAGACGTTACGTTTGAAGTTTATGCACTGGAAGACGTGAAAGCGGCTGATGGAGAAAGTGAGGATTACTACAAAAAAGATGAACTGGTAGCAACCATTATGACGGATGATACCGGAGTTGCCAAAGTATCAGGACTTCCGCTTGGCAAGTATTATGTAAAAGAGAAAGCTACGGTGGATGGTTTTGTCCTTGATGATAAGGCAAGAGAAATTGATCTGACATACAGAGATCAGGATACTGCAGAAGTAACTTACTCTGCTGACTGGCAGAACAACCGTCAGAAAGCGGAGGTAGAAGTTGTGAAAAAAGAGAAAGATTCTGATCGAGTGCTGGAAGGGGCTGTGTTTGCTCTTTGTGCGAAAAATGATATTACAGGTGCTGATGGAAAGGTGATTCTGAAAGCGGATTCTGTGATTGAAGAACTTGCAACTGATAAAGAGGGTAAATTGACATTTACGGCAGACCTGCCGATTGGCTTTGAGTATTATATCAAAGAAACCACTCCGGCACCTGGTTTTGCAACAACAGATGAAGTACAGGAGTTTAAGTTCGAATATGAAGGTGCAGACAAGGAAAAAGTAACATATTCCTTTACTTTTGAGGACGAGCCTACTGTAATTGAAGTTACCAAGACATCTCTGACAGATGGAAAAGAACTGGAAGGGGCAAAACTTCAGGTAACTGATGAAGATGGTAAGGTGGTAGATTCCTGGACTTCCGGCAAAGAAGCTCATATCATCAAAGAGTTGGTAGTAGGACGCAAATATACTTTGACAGAAACAAAACCGGCAGACGGTTATGTAACAGCAGAAAGCATTATCTTTACCATTGAAGATACTGAAAAACCGCAGAAAATTGAAATGAAAGATGATGTGACGAAGGTAGAAATCTCTAAGACGGATATTTCCGGTAAAGAACTGCCAGGAGCAAAACTGACAATTCTCGACAAAGACGGTAAAACGGTAGAGAGCTGGACTTCTGAGGAGAAACCGCATTACATTGAAATGCTTCCGCTTGGGGAGTATACACTTCGGGAAGAATCTGCCCCGGATGGTTATCTGATAGCTGAGGACGTGAAGTTTACAGTTGAAGATACTGGGGAAATCCAGAAAGTAGTTATGAAGGATGAAACAAAACCAACAGAAACACCAGTGCCGGAAAACCCAACCACACAGGTAACAGATACACCGAAAACAGGTGATGATACACACATGCTTCTTTGGATTCTGCTTGCAGTAGCAGGTATGGCAGGTGCAGTATCAGCAGTGTGGGTAGTGAGAAAAAAGAAATAAGAAACCTTTGACCAGGAGGGCATTTATGGACAGAATTGATTCATAAATGCCTCTTTTGCTAATACTAAGAAAAAATGAAAGGGGAATGTATTTTGAAACAGATATTGATTATTGCAGGAGTAGCGGTTATTGCAGCGGTTAATTTTGTAATGTACTGCTGTCTGAGAGTGGCATCACAGGAGGATCAGATGTTGGAACGAATGAGTAAAAGAAGGGAGCAGGAAGGAGACGATGATTAGATATGCAGAAGACAAGCCGAAGTCCTGTGAATACTGTTACTTTTGGAATGAGAAGAAGAAAGAATGCAGGCAGATGAGATGTTTTTATCAGCTTCCGGAGAAGCCGCCTGACCCAGATCCGCTTCATCGCTACTGGGTTCCATGTAAAGGCTGCCCATATGGGAAAAGTCCCTGCATTGGCTATTGCATGGCGAAAATATTAAAAGAACAGAGAGAGAAGAAGTCTGGATAATCGTACATATGCCTTTCCATATCATTATGGGGAGGAAGCTGAGCAGTACACGTTCTACCGGATTCCTAAGATTCTTTTTGTAAGCCCGGTATTTGGAAACTTATCCTGTGAGGCAAAATTGCTGTATGGATTATTGCTTGACCGTATGCAGTTATCTATGAAGAACCGATGGCTGGATGCAGAGGGCAAAGTATATATCTATTTTTCACAGGAACAGATTTCAGGACTTATGGGATGTGGAGTGAAAAAAGTCCGGTGCCTGTTAAAAGAACTGGATGACAGAAAAGGAATCGGGTTGATTACAAGAGTCAGGCAGGGATTAGGAAATCCCGATAGAATTTATGTAAAAAAATGTGTATCACCAGACAGGTTAAAGGGAAACTTGCAGTACGGTCAAAATGACCTGTCAGGAAAGGCAGAAATGACCGATACAGACAGGTGCAAATTGCCAGGTAATGATATAGAGGATAGTAATACTGAGAATAACGATACAGAGTATCATTCATTCTATTCGGATAGCAGTGAAATGAAAAGAAAAGAGGCAGAGCGTAGTGCCTATCAGCAGATTATTAAAGAGAATATTGGCTATGCTATATTGTAGATGAGTTTAACCAGCAGATGTTGGATGAAATTGTCGGTCTGATGGTAGATGTGGTGTGCTCGGAACAGGAATTTATACGGATTGGAGGAGACAGAAAACCGCTTTCCGTTGTAAAAAGTCAGTTTCTGAAATTGGATTCAGAACATATGCGATTTGTTCTTCACTGTATGAAAGAAAATACCAGTAAGGTATTGAACATGAGGCAATATTTACTGGCAGTATTGTATAATGCACCATTAACGATCAGCAATTATTATTCATCTCTGGTACAGCACGATATGTATGAAGGAAATATATGATTTTACGGAAAGGAAGTGATTCAGGTGCAGGAGGAGGTAAATGAGAAAACGGTATCATTGTGTATTACCGGTGGCAAAGTAACAGTTCGCTTATTAAAACAGGCAATGATGAGATTCCTGGCTGCAATGGAAAAAGAAAAGGTGGAAAGATCAAGAAAACAGCAGCAGACAAAAGGACCGCCGGATAAAGAATACCATGAAAGCAGAGCATGAAGAAGCTGGCACAGCAGAACGTACAGCTTTCCAATATTGAGATCACGAATAATAATATCAAGGCTTTTGAGAAAGTGGCGAAGAAATATGGCATTGATTTTAGCCTGAAGCGTGATAAGTCCGTAGATCCACCCAGATACTTTGTCTTTTTTAAAGCAAGGGACGTGGATGTAATGACAGCAGCATTTCGGGAGTTTACTGGAAAGACACTGAATAAAGCGAAAAAGCCGTCTGTCAGAAAGAAATTACAGGAAGCGATTACTGCCAGAAGCCAGGACAAGCAGCGAGAGCGGGAAAAAACAAAAGAGAAACAGAAGGAGCCGACGTTATGATTGGAATAAAGAATTTAAAGAAGAAACTCAAAGGATTCCAGGTACGTCCGCCCAATATGGAGAAAGCGAAGAAGGTTTTGTTGTATCTGCCATATGTGATTGTGTTCTATGTGACAGGTAAATTTACCTGGCTGTATCAGTATTGCCGGGGCAGCACCGTGATAGACAGACTTGTTGTTCTGCTTACGAATTATCCTCTGGCTTTTAAGGACTGGCGTCCATGCTTTCAACTGAAAAGTCTGGTGGCAGGTACAGTTGCAGCAGTCAGCATATGGGGAGTCGTATATTTTAAGGGCAAAAATGGAAAAAAGTTCCGACAGGGTGAAGAATATGGTTCTGCACGTTGGGGAAATGAAAAAGACATAGCACCCTTTATTGATCCGGTCTTCGAGAATAATATCTTACTGACACAGACAGAGCGGTTGACGATGAACAGCCGACCAAAGAAACCAAGTATGCCAGAAATAAGAACGTAATCGTGATCGGAGGCTCAGGTAGCGGTAAGACCAGATTCTATGTAAAACCACAGCTTATGCAAATGCCGGATAATGTGAGTTTCGTGGTCACCGACCCAAGGGAACCATCATTGTAGAATGCGGTAAAATGCTGGCAAGGGGAACACCGAAGAAGGATAAGAACGGAAAAATTATGCGTGATAAACATGGCAGAGTAATCATGTCACCGTATAAAATTAAAGTGCTGAATACGATTAACTTTGCAAAAAGTATGCACTACAATCGTGCGACTTGTTCGCCGCTGAAAAGGCGGCGCACAGCGCTGTTTCAATCAGTTCTGTGAACTGATAATTCGAGAGGTGGAATGAAGGGGTAACGCCCTGAAACGCCTCCCCTGATACTCCGGCATGCAGAGGCCAAACTCTGTGTGAAGCCCGGTAAAGTCGGCAGAGAGATGCCGTAACAGGTCAAGCTGACGAAAGCTGTCCAGAGGTGGACGGTGCATCCTATATGCCGGGGGTCTATAAGATACCCATGGTGAGAATGACAGAGATGTCTGACGAAGCTCCCGAATGTAAAGGTCTAAAAGTGCCACACTCAGAAATGGGTGTGTGGGTTAAAGCTCAGGCAGTACGGTTTAGTAGAAATGGTTGTTACGAAACGCCGTGGCACGTTACAGGCGTGTCCAAGCTGTCAGGCCCAGAGGGAACACCTAAAGGTATGTATGTACAGATAGGATTATCGGAACAAGGAAAGGCAGGAAGTCTACTGGATAATCCGGCGAAGAATAATAAGCGGATGAATTCCTGCTGAAAAGCAGTGGTCGAACCGATGATATCGTCTGCGAAAAAGAGGACGGTTAGGAATGGCCACAAGTCAGGCAAAACGTCAGCAGTACACAACCACTATTCATGCAGTCGAGTAAGAAAAAGAAATTGTCGCTCGGTTTCATAGAAATGGGGTGATGTACATGGCACAAAAAGCTAAGAAGAAAAGCAAGTTGCGCCATGCGGAATACTATGACATGCAGAAAACCTTTGACAGTCTGTATGCCGACAGCAAAAGCGGTGAAGTCTTTGGGCATCTGATGGATATCATCAGTGCCCCAAGCAACATCAAGCTGGCATTCAGAAATATTAAAGGCAATGATGGCAGTCATACCGCAGGCACGGATGGGCGGACAATAGAATCATTGGCAGTCATGCCAGAGGATAAGTTTGTAAAGCTCATCCAGAAACAGTTCAGGAGGTATGAACCAAAAGCAGTAAAAAGAGTAGAAATACCAAAGCCAAACGGAAAGATGAGCCTCTGGGAATACCGTGTATTATTGACCGAATAGTACAGCAATGTATTTTGCAGGTCATGGAGCCAATCTGCGAAGCAAAGTTCTATGAGCACTCTTATGGGTTCAGACCGTGTCGGAGCGCAGAAAATGCGATTTCCTATGCGTATGGACTCGCCCAAAGGAACAAGCTTCACTATGTAGTAGATGTGGACGTTAAAGGATTCTTCGATAACGTCGACCACAGAAAGCTGCTAAAACAGATCTGGACTTTAGGTATACGGGACACCAAGTTGATTCAGATCATCAAGGCCATGCTGAAAGCGCCAATCGAAATGCCTGATGGAGAAACCGTCCTCCCATCCAAGGGAACGCCGCAAGGTGGTATCCTTTCACCATTGCTGGCAAACATTGTCCTCAATGAACTGGACTGGTGGATTGCCTCTCAGTGGGATGAAATGGTGGGGCACATGAAACATCCGTGTAAAGTGACCTACTATCCAACGGCGCAGAGAAAAAGTGCAACAGCTATACAGCCTTGAAGAAAAGTAACCTCAAGGAGATGCGGATTGTCCGTTATGCGGATGATTTCAAGATATTTTGCAGAACCAAAGAGGATGCAGAGAAAACCTATTATGCAGTCAAAGACTGGCTATGGAAACGGCTAAAACTGGAAGTGTCTGATGAAAAGTCAAAAGTGACTAATCTCAGGAAACGTGACAGTGAGTTTCTGGGTTTTCGCATAAAACTGCGGCGCAAAAGTAACTTGTGGGTGATAACTTCAAATGTCTGCGATAAAGCCATACACAGAATCAGCAAGGAAATGGCTGACAGTGTCAAGGCAATACAAAGTAGTAAGACGGCTGAAGAAATAAGCCTGAATGTGGGGGACTATAATGCCAAGGTTATCGGAGTGCAGGACTATTACTGCATTGCGACAAGGGTCAACTTGAATTTCAGCGATATCGCCCGTCCAATCAATGGACAGCTTCTCCATCGTATTGACGGAATCAAGAAGCAGGGCGAAATCAAAAACAGATATCTAAGGAAACGGTACGGAAAATCGAAGCAAATGCGATGGATTGGAGAAACGCCACTGGTTCCATTAGCCTACGTGCAATTCAAGATTCCAATGCGGAAAAGCCGAAAAATCAATCCGTATACGCCAAAAGGTAGAGCAGAGATACACGATAATCTCAGGATTGACGTAAATTCAATGCTCTGGCTGATGAGGCATCCGATACCGACCGAATCAGTGAGATACAACGACAACCGGGTCTCCCTCTATGCAGGGCAAGACGGTAAATGTGCAATCACCGGGAAGAAACTGGATGTTCAAACCTGTATTTGTTACAGGAAAACAAACGATTGTAAGAAGGGCAATGACAGCTACCAGAACCTGTTGCTTCTTTCTTTGCAGGGATTGGCAATAGTCAACTCGGAAGACATGATGTCTGTAGTGGCGTTGGTGAAGGAATACTCTCTGAATGCCAAAGTTATTACCAAAGTGAACAAACTGCGTGCTACCGCAGGATTGCCGCTACTGGCGGCAAAGTAGCAAACTTAGCCAATGTGAAAGAGTGATTGTGTATCACTGCTGAAACTATGCTTGATGGAACGCCGGATGCGGTGAAAGTCGCATGTCCGGTGTGAAGTGGGGGAAAACCCGGAGATAATTTCAAAGGGTTACCTATCACTATCATTCCATTATATTCGTTCGGAAAAAGATATTCTGAAACTGGTAAATACCATCATGGTGAATACGAAGGGCGAGGGCGAAAAGTCCAATGAAGATTTCTGGACGAAAGCGGAACGTCTGCTGTATTGTGCTTTGATTGGGTATATCTGGTATGAAGCACCAGAGGAAGAACAGAATTTTTCAACTCTGCTGGAGTTTATCAATGCTTCTGAGACAAGAGAGGAAGATGAAGAATTTAAAAATGCAGTCGATGAACTGTTTGAGGAATTGGAAAGAGACAATCCGAACCATTTTGCAGTAAGGCAGTATAAAAAATACAAACTGGCGGCAGGAAAGACAGCAAAGAGTATTTTAATCAGTTGTGGTGCCAGACTTGCTCCATTTGATATTGCTGAACTTCGGGAGCTGATGTCTTATGATGAAATGGAACTGGATATGATTGGAGATCAGAGGACTGCACTGTTCATCATTATCTCTGATACCGATGATACATTTAACTTTGTAGTGGCGATGATGTACAGTCAGCTTTTTAATCTGTTATGCGACAGGGCAGACGATGTTCATCATGGAAGACTGCCTTATCATGTGCGAATCCTCTGTGACGAGTTCGCAAATATCGGCCAGATTCCGAAGTTTGATAAGCTCATTGCAACCATCCGAAGCAGAGAAATCTCAGCGTCCATTATCCTGCAATCACAGTCTCAGCTTAAAACAATTTACAGGGATGCAGCCGAAACCATTACAGGCAACTGTGACACAATGTTGTTCCTTGGTGGTAAGGAAAGTACCACATTGAAGGAAATTTCAGAGACACTAGGAAAGGAGACAATTGATTTATATAATACCTCAGATACAAGAGGTCAGAGCCGGTCTTATGGATTGAATTATCAGAAGACAGGCAAAGAACTGATGAGCCGGGATGAACTGGCAGTCATGGATGGTAATAAATGTATTTTACAGTTACGTGGTGTCCGTCCATTTTACAGTGACAAGTTTGACATCACAAAACATAAGCGGTATAAGCAGTTATCCGATTATGACAAAAAAATGAGTTTCATGTGGAAGAATACATGAAACACCAGATGGAAGTACGGCTGGAGCCGGAAGAACAGTTTGACCTTTATGTGTATGAAGGAAGCGAACTGGAAAAGCAAATAAATACTGAAAAAGAAGGCACAGAGCATGTAGAGGAAAACAATACATAGCTCTTTTTTGATGCCCTTTTGGGAGGTAATACTATGCACAAGCATGAAAGACCGCCCATTAGGGCGGAACCTCTGAGTAGAAATTACCGGAACAATACAACAAAGCAGGAATTTCGAAAGGAGAACATAGATTATGGCGTTTTTTACATCAGCAATTAATATTTTACAGACTCTCGTAGTCGCTATTGGAGCCGGATTAGCAGTTTGGGGAGTAATCAATCTGCTGGAAGGTTATGGAAACGATAACCCTGGAGCAAAATCACAGGGAATTAAGCAGCTTATGGCAGGTGGAGGTGTCGTTCTGATCGGTACACAGCTTGTACCATTACTGGCGAACCTTTTTTTAGCCGGGAAAGTAAGAAGGGAGAACACGCATGGATAAGATTTTTGAAGCAATAGAAGAATGGATGCGGAACCTTCTTACAGGCATGGTTAGCTCAAACCTGACAAACATGTTTACTGACGTAAATGAAAAACAGGAGACATTGCAAGTCAGGTTGGGCAAACGCCCCAGGGATGGAGCGGCAGTATCTTCAGTCTGATTCAGAATCTGTCAGACTCCGTGATTGTGCCGATTGCCGGAATGATCATAACCTTTGTGCTGTGCTATGAGTTGATTTCTATGCTCACAGAAAAGAACAACATGCATGACATTGATACATGGATGTTCTTTAAATATTTTTTCAAAATGTGGGTGGCGGTCTGGTTTGTAAGCAATGCGTTTACGATTACCATGGCGATTTTTGATGTGGGTCAGAATGTGGTAAACCGGGCAGCAGGAGTGATCAATCAGCAGACAGCAATCAACATTGATTCGGTAGTTACTTCAATGGAAACTGCGATGGAGTCAATGGAGGTAGGAGAGCTGATCATATTGGCATTAGAAACTCTTTTGGCGAGTCTGTGCCTGAAGGTTATATCCATATTTATAACGGTCATTCTATATGGTCGTATGATAGAAATTTATCGCGCGTCCAGAAGCGCCGCTTTTCATCCAAAGGCGGTGTGCGGGCATTTTGGGAACCCGGCTTTAGCAAGCCGGTAAAGAAAAGTATCAAAGACGTGAAAAGCGTCACTTTAGCGTCATCCGATTTACCCCGGAGGGAAACCACAAGGGGGACAACAGCGTATCGGAAAAATCGCAAGTTGGGGAAACCATCTACCCACGACTGAGCGGCAAGACGCAACATTGTGAATGAGGAGCAAGGCTAAACTGCTTTAAGGGCAGTCCGAGGCGGGATACTCGACCCGGCGGCGCAGGATGGTTGTATTCGCCGTATGTCATAGCGGAATGTGACAGGTAAACACAGACCGCACGATACTTATGACAGCCAGCCGCAGTAAGCGGAAAAGGACGAAACCCCACTACCGACATCATAATACGCTTTTCCCAAAGTGTCTAACTGGAGATTGCCTAAACCGGAACGCCGGAACTATCCGGCTATGCGTAATGCCGCAAGGCGATAAATTTCAAGGGGTAAAAACCCAAGAAAGATGACGATGAATATCCGGCATGGCAACGGAGCCTCCGTAGTAGTCCGAGGGCGGGAAAGCCGTCTACATGGCGAAGGGAGGCAGGATGTCAACCAATTCATAAAAAGGAAAGGTGCGTGAGGCATTATGAGAAGTCCTGAAAATGTGTTGGAAAGCCTAAAATCCAAGGCGTGTAACAAGAGTTACAAGTACGAGCGGTTATACCGCAACCTGTACAATCCACAATTCTATCTGCTGGCATATCAGCGGATACAGGCGAAACCAGGCAACATGACAGCCGGAACAGACGGCAAAACCATTGACGGAATGGGAATGGCAAGGATAAACGCCCTCATTGAAAAGATGCGGGATTTTAGTTATCAGCCTAACCCGGCAAGGAGAACGTATATCCCGAAATCCAATGGGAAAATGCGTCCTCTGGGAATACCGTCATTCGACGATAAACTGATACAGGAGGTGGTGCGGCTCATCTTAGAGAGTATTTATGAGCCAACCTTTAGCGACTATTCCCACGGTTTCCGTATAAACAGAAGCTGTCATACGGCACTCAAATATGTGCAGAAATATTTTACGGGGACAAAGTGGTTCGTTGAGGGAGATATAAAGGGCTGTTTTGACAACGTAGACCATCATGTGTTGATTGCTATTTTGCGAAAGCGGATTGCAGATGAATATTTCATCGGTCTGCTCTGGAAGTTCTTGAAAGCTGGATATATGGAGGATTGGAATTATCACAATACTTATTCCGGCACTCCGCAAGGCTCCATCATCAGCCTATCCTGCAAACATCTACATGAACGAACTTGACAGTTATATGGCAGAGTATGCAGAGAAATTCAACTGCGGAAACCGCCGTAAAATCAATCCTGCGTTCAAGAAGAAATTGGATGTCTGCCGTGGGAAAGAACAAAGGCTTAAAAGAAATATCTCTAAAATGAGCGTGGAAGAAAAAGAGGGCTTAATTGCAGAAATCCGGGAACTGCGGCGTAGTCTGAAATCTATACCGTATAGCGACCAGATGGACGATAGCTATAAACGGCTTTGCTATATCCGATACGCCGATGATTTCTTAATCGGAGTTATCGGCAGCAAAGAGGACGCAGAACAGATTAAACAAGATGTAGGCTGCTTTATCCGGGACAAACTCCATCTGGAAATGTCCGAGGAAAAGACATTGATTACTCATGGACACGACGCTGCGAAGTTCTTGGGATATGAGGTCACAATCGCCAAAGGCGAACACAACAAAAAGACCAAAACCGGGGCTACCAGACGGGTAAACAATGGAAAAGTCTTACTTTATGTTCCCCATGATAAGTGGGTAAAACGACTGTTCTCCTACAATGCCCTCAAGATTAAATACGACAAACAAAATGGAAACAAAGAGGTTTGGGAGCCTGTCCGGCGCACTCGCCTGTTGCACTTGGACGATTTGGAAATCCTAAACCAATACAACGCAGAAATCCGTGGATTGTATAACTACTACCGACTTGCAAACAACGTGTCTGTACTCAATAACTTCTACTATGTAATGAGATACAGTATGCTCAAAACCTTTGCTGGAAAATATCGGACACGAATCAGCAGAATTATCCGCAAGTACCGTCAAGGAAAAGATTTTGTTGTGGAATATCCGAAGAAAAACGGCAAGGTCGGAAAGGTATTGTTTTACAATAATGGGTTCCGCCGGGACACTAAAGTAGAAAGCGGAAATCCTGATATAGTAGCAAGAATTTTTGAGAATTATGGGCGTAATAGCCTTATAAAAAGACTGCAAGCAAACAGGTGTGAGTGGTGTGGCGCAGAGAATGTGCCGCTTGAAATACACCATATACGAAAACTCAAAGATTTAAGTGGCAGAAAACAATGGGAAATCGCCATGATTGGGCGTAAACGCAAGACAATGGCACTCTGCATTGACTGTCACGATAAGTTACACGCAGGGAAATTAGACTGACATCTGGAGAGCCGGATACATCGAGAGGTGTAAGTCCGGTTCGGAGGGGAGTTCTCGGAAACCTACCATAGTGATATGGCAAGGCGCCGGGTTCTTACCCTACTGTATTCGTCAATCGGAGCAATTCCATTTGCAACCATGAGCAATCGGGAATGGGGGCAGATTGGCAGTAACTATTTAAGAGGACTTTTTGCACTGGCATTCCAGGGATTTTTCATTATGGTATGCGTGGGTATTTATTCGGTTCTGGTTGCAAATATACAGGTGTCAGATAACGTGCATACAGCACTGCTCAGTGTAATGGCTTATACAGTGATACTGTGTTTCAGTCTTATGAAGACAGCTAATTTCTCAAAGAGCATATTTAATGCACACTAAACGAAGGAGGAGAAGGTATTGGAAAAATATCAGATTATTTATGCAGATCCGCCATGGCAATATCGAAATGATAAAGGAACGGGCGTTGCCGAAAATCATTATAAGACAATGTCAGTGGAGGAGATTTGCAGCTTGCCGGTTAAGGAATGGACTGACAAAAATGCTGTGTTGTTTTTATGGGTCACATGCCCACAGTTACCCGAAGCTTTTAAGGTAATGAAAGCGTGGGGATTTGAATATAAAACAGTTGGATTTGTCTGGTTAAAGCCGAAAAGAACCGGAGAGGGATATGTATTGGGAATGGGATATTGGACACGTTCCAATGTAGAAATATGTTTGATAGCTACAAAAGGGAAACCCAGGCGAAAGTCAAAAACAGTTTCACAGCTTATTTTTTCTCCACGGGAAAAACACAGCAAGAAACCAGATATAACAAGAGATCTGATTATGGAACTTATGGGAGATTTACCAAGGCTGGAAATGTTTGCGAGGGAGAGTACACCTGGATGGGATGTCTGGGGGAATGAAGTAAACAGTACAGTAGATATTTTAAATCGTGAAGATGGGAGATGATGGAGGATGGCTTTTGTATCTGTACCCAAAGATCTGACAAAGGTAAAAAATAAGATTATTTTGAACCTTACGAAACGTCAGCTTATCTGCCTTGGCATTGCAGGAGCAGTTGGGCTTCCGTTTTATTTCCTTACAAGAGGAATGATTGGTTCAAGTAATGCGGCAACCGGAATGTGTCTGTTGATGCTTCCGGCTTTTTTATTTGCCATGTATGAAAAGGATGGACTTCCACTGGAAATAGTTCTGAAAAATATGATTACAGTAAAATTCATCCGTCCGCCAGTACGGAAGTATGAGGTTGAAAATTTGTATGAGAAAAAGAAAATTGTGACAAAAGCGAAAGGAGGCACTGCTCATGGAAAAAAGAAGAAACGATAAATGCAGTCTCAGCATACTGAGGATTCCGTTTATCAGGAGGACTGGTGGCTGGATGAAGAAGATTCAGAAGAACTGCCAGTGTTTGATCCGGATGAAGCAGAAGATTATGCCAAGCACAGACAGCGTTTAACTGGAGAACCTTTGGTTACAGGGTATGAGGCTCTGGAAAGACGCAGAGGTGTTCGCAGACCAAGGCGTAAACTTACCAGACGTGAGAAACGTGCTTTGAAAAAAGCACAAAAATATGAGGAAAAACTGCATAAAACACAGGAAAAGGAAGACAAAAAGAGGGCGAAACAGGAGGAAAAACAAAAAGCCCGTGAAGAAAAAGCAGAAGAAAAACGCGTGAAAAAAGAGAAAAAGGGAAAACAGAAATCTCAGTCATCAATCTCTGCAAAAGGAAATTCAAAAGTAAAAAGCAGTTCTGTAAAAAAAGCAGGCAGCAAGGGTAACACGGCATCGAAAAAAGAGAAGAAGATTACCGCACAGCAGTCTATTCCATACAGAGAAATGGGAAAAGATGGAATCTGTCGTGTCGAGGATGGCTATTATTCCAAAACAATCCGCTTTTATGATATTAACTATCAGTTAGCTCAGAACGAAGATAAAAATACGATTTTTGAAAACTGGTGTGATTTTCTGAACTATTTTGACAGCACAATTCATTTCCAGTTGTCCTTTATCAATCATCACAGCAATATGACAGAGTATGAGGACGTGATTCGGATTAAGAAACAGAATGACAGTTTTGACGATCTGCGTACAGAATTTGCACAGATGCTCAGAAACCAGCTTGCAAAGGGAAATAACGGACTTGTCAGAACAAAGTACCTTACATTTGGGATTGAAGCAGATAATATTCGGGAAGCAAAACCAAAGCTGGAACGTATTGAAACGGATATTCTGAATAATTTCAAAATACTGGGTGTATCGGCATATCCGTTGAATGGTGTGGAGCGTTTACAGATTATGTATGAAACATTCAACCAGGACAGTAAGGTGCCGTTTCAGTTCAGTTATGATGATGTACTGCGTACCGGATTGAATACAAAGGACTATATTGCTCCATCCAGTTTCCTGTTTAAGAACGGAAAAGATTTTCAGATGGGAGATACGATGGGTGCAGTTTCCTACTTGCAGATTCTGGCACCGGAGTTGACGGACAAAATGCTTGCAGAGTTTTTGGAAATGGACTGTAATCTGCTTGTCAATCTGCATATCCAGTCCATTGACAGATGAAAGCAATCAAACTGGTAAAGGCAAAGGTTACAGATATTAACCGCATGAAAATTGAGGAACAGAAGAAGGCGGTTCGCTCCGGATATGATATGGACATCATTCCTTCTGATCTGAATACATACGGAGGGGAAGCAAAACGACTTCTGGAAGATTTGCAGTCCAGAAATGAGCGAATGTTTCTTGTAACAGTGGTATTTTTAAATACTGCGAAAGATAAGCAGGAACTTGAAAATGTTGTGTTTCAGACAGCAGGTATTGCACAGAAATATAATTGTGCATTGAAAAGACTGGATTATCAGCAGGAACCGGGACTTATGAGCTGTCTTCCGCTTGGTAAAAACTGGATTCCGATCAAGCGTGCATTGACAACGACTTCAACAGCTATTTTTGTTCCATTTACAACGCAGGAATTATTTATGGCAGGGGAATCTATTTATTATGGTTTGAATGCATTATCCAATAATTTGATTATGGCTGACCGTAAAAAGCTGAAGAATCCGAATGGACTGATTGTTGGTACACCGGGTGCTGGTAAATCATTTGCGGCAAAGCGTGAGATTACGAATGTTTTTATCGTTACGAAAGATGACATTATTATCTGTGATCCGGAGGGCGAGTATTTTCCATTAGTCCGGGCATTTAAGGGGCAGGTCATCCGTATCTCCCCAAACAGTCATGATTATATTAATCCGATGGATATTAATCTAAACTATGCTGATGACGATGATCCGCTTTCACTGAAATCAGATTTTATCCTTTCCCTCTGCGAGCTTATTGTAGGTGGAAAGAATGGACTGGAACCAGTAGAAAAGACAATTATTGACCGTTGTGTACGAATGGTGTATCAGGATTATCTTGAAGACCCGGTGCCAGAGAAAATGCCAATTCTGGAAGATTTATACAATCTGCTTCGGAAACAGGAAGAAGCAGAAGCACAGAGACTGGCAACTGCATTGGAAATTTATGTTAATGGTTCTTTAAAGGTATTCAACCACCGTACTAATGTAGAACTGAACAACCGTCTGGTATGTTTTGATATTAAAGACTTAGGAAAACAGCTTAAAAAGCTGGGAATGCTGATTGTTCAGGATCAGGTGTGGAACAGGGTTACGATTAACCGTTCCGTCCATAAATCAACCAGGTACTATATTGATGAGTTTCATTTGCTTTTGAAGGAGGAACAGACAGCAGCATACAGCGTAGAGATCTGGAAGCGATTCCGTAAATGGGGTGGTATTCCGACTGGTATCACACAGAACGTAAAAGATCTGCTTGCTTCAAGAGAAATCGAGAACATTTTTGAAAATTCGGATTTTATTCTGATGTTGAATCAGGCTTCTGGAGACAGGCAGATCTTGGCAAAGCAGCTTAATATTTCGCCACATCAGTTGTCTTATGTGACCAATAGTGGGGCAGGAGAAGGTCTTATTTTTTACGGAAATACGATTATTCCGTTTAAAGACAGATTTGATAATTCTCTTATGCTTTATGCATTAATGTCATCGAAACCGGAAGATGTGGAGAAACGTGAAAAACTTGGTATTAAGGGCAGAGATGACGTTTAAAGAGGAGGCAGGACAAAATGAGAAAATGGCTTGCGGGACTGCTTTTTATCGTATCAGTGGTACTGCTCACTATCAGCATTTATTTCCTGATGGGTATGTTTTTGCAGGAGAGACAGGATAATCAGTTACAGCATCAATTGCAGGAAGTGTTGCAGGAAAAATCAGATGAGACAGGAGAAGATTCTTCTGGTGATTCACTGACACAAATAGATGCAGGAATCCTGGCTTTACATGAAGAAAATCCAGACTGTATCGGCTGGATTACAATTGAAGGAACCAGAATAGATTATCCGGTTATGCACCGTCCGGGAGATAAAAATTATTATCTGCACCGGGATTTTAACGGGGAATATTCTGCCAATGGTTGTCTGTATCTTGCGGAAGAATGTGTGCCGGGAGATTCAGACAATCTGATTATCTATGGTCATCATATGAACAGTGGAAAGATGTTTGCTGATCTTGAAAAATATAAAGATGAGGATTTTTATAAGGAACATCCGATGATTCAGTTCCGTACCATCTGGGGAAATGAAGAATATGAGATACTGGCAGCATTTACCACACCTGTTTATACAGGAAATGATTTCAATTATTACAGTTTTATAAAGGCACAGAAAGGGGAAGATTATGAGTACTTTATTAGAGAAATTAAGCGAAAAGGAATCTATGAAACCAAAATTACAGCCTGCTATGGAGAAAAACTGCTCACATTGTCCACATGTGAGTACTCACAGAAAAATGGGCGTATGGTCGTGGTTGCAAAAAAAGTGGAAAGAACTGGGGGATAATGACATGACAGATAAAGAAATTGAGAAGGAATTTGGCTACGAAGATATGGAAGAAGACTGGGATGACGATTTAAGTGAAGTGATCGACATCGAGGAAGAAAATGACTACTATGAGGACGATGACCTTGACTATGGCGAATGTGACTATGAAGATGAGCTGAATGTTCAGGAGACAGAGCTTCCCAAGGGAAAAAAGAAATATGACAGCATCCTGGACTGGGACAGAGAAGATTATTGGGCATATGGCTGTTCGGCTAAAAAATTACTGGAAATGCAGTTTGCTGATATGATGAGCATTGCCGGATTACTGGAAGTCGTCGATTCACTGATTCTGATCGGAGAGACACAGCAGCACGAATTACAGGGCAATGTTTCAGACATCTCTACGAAACTGAAAAACAGAGCGATTTCCATTGTAGACAGATGGGAGAATTTCTTAGACAAAGACTATGAGATCAGGAGATGAGAACCATGCAGGAGCATGAATACAAAGCAAGGGATAAAACCGTTCAGAAGATGAGCCGTGATGGACTGCGGGAAGAAAACCTTCGGAGTAAGACGGAAAAAAGAATCACCGGACGTGAGGCAGATGAAAGAAAGGTAGCTGGTCACAGAGAACAGGAACTTGATTTCGGAAAAGCAAGAAAAGCTCATATTTCCGATGAAAAAATTGACGAAATCACGGAAGGAAAACAACGATTGCGATCCAGACGTGATTTCCTGGAACAGGAAGACATTTCTGAATCGGAAGAAATGGAAACATCAGAAATAAGTGATTTAAGAGCAGGCGAGGAGAAATCTTCGCCTGTTTCACGTTCCAGACTTCGTAAGGACAGTATTCGTGGGCATCCAGGACGTGAAGCAGAGCCTGAGATACCAGAACTGGACAGGCAAAGCCGGAAGAAAAAAATGGTTACAGCGTATGCGTCAAAAGAGCAGAAACGCTACCATGAAAAATCAGAAATTGATGAAAAATCAATGGAAGACTTTCGGGAGGAAATTAAGAATAAGACCAAGAGAGAGCAGATTTTAAAAGAGCAGAAGCAGTCAAAATCCCGTCTTATTTTTGATGATGAAGGAAAAGACAGGATTCTCGGAAGTGGTATGGTAAAACGAAGTGCCGTGGCTGTTGAAAATGTAATATCCGCTTATGGCAGAGAAGGGCCAGAGAGGATACGGATGATAATGCTGCTCTGGATGCGGCTGACCAGGCTGAGCTTATGGGGGAATCACTTGCGAGAAAATCCATCTATGTCCGACAGCGTTTGAAGGAAAGCCGACAGAGAAATAACCGATTAAGGGAAAGTGTTCTGGAGGAAACAGAAAAATCCCGTCTGCAATTTGGCAGTGATTCGTCCAATGAAGCGAAAAAGGCAATCCAAAAAGAAGCAGAACAGAAAAAACAGTCTGCATTAAAGAAACTTTTACAGAAAAAAACGTTATCAGAAGCAGTATCAGGCAGCAAAACAGGGAAAAGCAGTGAAAGATGCGGCAGTTGTAAATGCACAGAGATTTACAGAAAAAGCGAAGGCGGCAGTCAAAGAACTGGTTGCACAGAATCGAAATATTCTATTATCTATTGGCATTATGGTTTTGCTGTTTGCATTAATGGCAACGAGTCTGTCAAGCTGTGCAGCATTATTTCAGGGAAGCACAAATGCCATAGTTTCCACCAGTTATTCCAGTGAAGATGAGGATATTTATGCGGCTGAAAATGCGTATGTAGCATTGGAAAATGCACTGAATGAGCAGATTAATCAGATGAAGGAAACACATTCTGATTATGATGAATTTCAGTTCCAGATTGATGAAATCGGACACAATCCATATCAGCTTATTTCTTATCTGACTGTTAAATATGGTGGTTTTACATATGCAGAGGTGGCAGATGAAATCAAAGAGATTTTTAAAGAACAGTATGGCTTATATACAGATTCAACAAGAGAGACTGTGACAGAAAAGAAGAAGGTAAAGGTTGGAGAATCACTGGGACAGGTTGTGACCAGTGGGTATTGCAACTGCCCGATCTGTTGTGGTCAGTGGAGTGGCGGACCTACTGCCAGTGGAGCGTATCCACAGGCAAATCATACGATTGCGGTAGATGCATCGAATCCTTTTGTACCGATGGGAACGCATGTCATTATGAATGGAGTGGAATATGTTGTAGAAGATACAGGAGCATTTGCGAGATATGGTGTACAGTTTGATGTTTACTATGGTGACCACGCTTCTGCATCTGCACATGGACACCAGACCTGGGAAGCCTACATAGCAGACAGTAATGGAAGTCAGGAAGTGGAAGTGACAACGACAAGAGAAGTAAACCGACTGGATGTGACACTTACCAATCATAATCTGGATACAGTCCTGAGAAATCGTATGACGGATAAGGAGCAGGAAAGGTATGACGCTTATAACAAGTATTATGGAAATCGTGATTACTTATTTGACTTGAACAGTATTCCGACAGGTGGTGCAGGATTCGGTTATGATATTCCGGCAGAAGCTCTTTCTGATCCACAGTTTGCAAAAATGATCAGAGAGGCAGAAAAATACCTGGGCTATCCTTATGTATGGGGTGGTGCATCTCCATCTACCAGTTTTGACTGCTCAGGTTTTGTGTGCTGGGTAATCAATAACTGTGGTAATGGCTGGAATGTAGGAAGAACTACCGCAGACGGATTACGCTCTTATTGTTCCTATGTATCTCCATCAGATGCGAAACCGGGAGATCTGATCTTTTTCCAGGGAACGTATGACACGCCTGGGGCAAGCCATGTAGGAATTTATGTGGGTAATAACATGATGATTCATTGTGGTAATCCGATTCAGTATACAAGTATTGCAAGCTCTTATTGGCAGCAACATTTTATGGCATTTGGCAGGATTCACTAGAAGGGAGTGATCGAATGTGAATATGCGACTGAAAAAAGTTCTGGATGATATTCAGAAAACGGAAGATAAGATTCTGGAATTACAGGAATATGTAAAGAAATTGAAGATTCAGAAAAAGCAGATGGAAGATGCAGAGATTATCAAAGCAATCCGTTCTATGAAATGGGTAGTCATGAAATGCTGACATTTTGGATGGGATTCAGAAAGGAACCGTTACGATGCAGTTTGATGAGGAAGGCAATCTTTCCATGGACAATCAGGAAACAGGAACAGTAAAAGAAAAAAGTTTAGAGGACGAAAAGATGTTCTCCGAATCGGAAGCAGAAAGAGAGGTTTTGGAAGATGAAGAATAAAGTATTGAAGAAAATTTTAATGGCGATGTTGACGGCAACTATGCTGATCGGTTCGGTAAGTGCGACAGCTTTTGCACAGGCAAATGAAAATGCAGAACAGCCGGAAACAACTCAGGTGGTGGAAGAACAGCCGGCAGAACAGCCTGCCACAGAAGAAACCCCATTTTCGACACCTGGAAATGGGCAGCTTGTAGATGATAAGGGAAATGACAGCTCAAAGCAGTTCCTGACGGTACAGACGAAAAACGGGAATACCTTTTACATGGTCATTGATCGTGCGGGCAGTTCAGAAAATGTATATATGATGTCACTGGTGGATGAAAATGATCTTGCAGAATTTTTGGATGAAACGAAAGAAACAGAAAAGAAAGAAGAACCTGCGGTTGTGCTTCCAGAGACGACTACGACACCGGAGCCAGAAGCAACAACTCAGCCGGAGACTGAAAAAAAGCAGGAATCTATTGGTAATAAAGGATGGCTGTGTGCAGCACTTGGCGGCGGAGCAGTACTGGTTTTGGGTGGTATTGTTGTAGTTGTCATCAGCAAACTAAAAAAGAAAAAGGAAGAGGGCATCGTAGAAGAAGGTCTGGAGTTTGCAGACGATACACCATACATCAATGAAGATGAAGAAAAAGCAGCAGAACAGAAATAAAAGGAATGGGAAAAGGACAGTCATAGGTTGGCTGTCCTTTTGCAAAGGAAGAACAGGAGGAAATTATGGCGAAATTTTTAGTGATTGCAGAGAAACCAAGTGTGGCACATAGCCTTGCAAAGAATTTATCGGCGTACCAGAGAGAGGACGGGTATCTGGAAGGTAACAGTTGCATTGTCAGTTGGTGTCTCGGACACCTGGCAGAATATGCTCCGCCGGAAAAATATGATGAAAAATATACAAAATGGAAATTTGATGATCTGCCGATTATTCCAGATATATGGCAGGTGCAGGTGTCTGAAGACAAGAAAAAACAGTTTGAAATATTATGCAGATTAATGAACCGGGAAGATGTGGCGTATTTGGTAAATGGGTGTGACGCAGGACGTGAAGGTGAGCTGATCTTTAAGCGGGTGTATGATCTTGCCAGATGCCAGAAACCTGTGAAGCGACTCTGGATCAGCTCAATGGAGGATGAAGCAATTCAAAATGGATTCCGTTGTCTGAAAGATGGAAGTGACTATATAGGACTTTGCAATGCTGCGGTATGCAGAGCACAGGCAGACTGGTTAATTGGCATGAATGCAACCAGAGCATATACAACCAGATATTTTAAACGTCTGGTTGTAGGCCGGGTGCAGACACCGACACTTGCCATGCTGACAGAAAGAAAGGAAAAAGTAGAGAATTTCCAGAAAGAAGCCTATTATAAAGTTTCTTTATCAGATGGGAAAATGACAGTTACTTCGGAGAATATCCTTTCAGAAAAGGAAGCAGAAGATTTGCAGAAACTTTGTAATGGAGCGGATGCGATTGTAACGAAAGTAAAAAAAGAGCAGAAGAAAATCTCTCCGCCTAAGTTATATGATCTGACCAGCTTACAAAGAGAAGCAAACCGTTTTTTCGGATACACAGCGAAGAAAACACTGGATATGTTGCAGGAATTGTATGAAGAAAAAATGGTAACGTATCCGAGAACAGACAGTCAGTATGTTACCGAGGATATGAAAGAAACGGTAGAAATGCTTATGAATGGGATGATAGAGTTTCTTCCATTTTTAAAATCAGGACAGATTGGTGGCAATCCGGAGCGAGTGATTAACAATGCAAAGGTATCAGATCATCATGCGATTCTGCCAACAAAAGAGGCATTGGAAAATGGCATGGAGGGACTGTCAGATGGAAAGAAGAATTTGATGTTGTTAATTGGACAGCAGCTTGTACAGGCAACGGGAGAAGATTATCGTTGTGAACAGACGGAAATTACTGTTCAGTGTAAAGAACATGAATTTACTGCAAAGGGAAAACGACCTGTGCAGATGGGATTTAAGGAAGCAGAGGAAACATTTCGAAAGTCCTGTGTAAAAGCTAAAAAAGAAGATGAGTCAGAGAGTAGGAATGCTATTCCGGAAGGATATAAAGAGAAGATGGTTCTTTCAGGGGTTAAGGCTGAGAAAAGTACACATTATACTTCTCCACCTAAAATGTTCACGGAAGATACACTTCTTGCAGCAATGGAAACAGCCGGGAATAAGGAATTTGATTCCGAGACAGAGAAAAAGGGACTTGGCACACCCGCAACCAGAGCGAGCATTATTGAGAAACTGGTGTCTTCCGGATATGCAAAGCGGAAAGGAAAACAGATTCTTCCAACGACAGAGGGGTGTGAGCTGATTCATGTCATGCCGGAAAATCTGAAATCAGCAAGCCTGACTGCAGAATGGGAGAACCAGCTTCTTATGATGGAAAAGGGAAGAATTTCTGATACAGAATTTATGGATGGAATTGTGTCTTTGCTTGCAGATATTCTTGCATTGTGCAGAGCCATTCCGGAAGATGAAAGGAATCGTTTTCAGACAGCAAAAGAAGTAATTGGAAAATGCCCGGTCTGTGGTTCTGATATTTATGAGGGAAAAACAAATTACTATTGTTCAGACAGAAGTTGTTCATTTGCACTGTGGAAGTCTAACCGTTTTCTGGAAAGTATGGAAAAGTCAATGGATAAGAAAATGGCAGTTGAACTTTTGAAGAAAGGACGTACTCATGTAAAAGGACTTTATTCCAGAAAAAAAGACATTAAATTTGATGCAGATCTTGTACTTGGTGTAGAGGATGGGAAAGCCAGATTCAGTCTGGAATTTCCGAAAAAGAAACCTGACAAGAAGAAAAAATAGAAAAATGGAAGGAGGAACGCTTTATGGCGAGAGTAGATGAGATACGTGGACTTGCAGAATTTCATGCAGAGAGTATCAGCAGTTCACCGATAGACTGGATGAATTATCTGGATACTGCAGCCAAACTGTATCGCTATCCATTTATGGATCAGCTTTTGATTCATGCACAGCGTCCACATGCAACCGCCTGTGCGTCGCTGGAATTATGGAATGAAAAAATGTTTCGGTGGGTAAACAGAGGGGCTAAGGGAATTGCCCTTCTGGATGAAACAATGCAGAAAACACGACTTCGTTATGTTTTTGATATTCAGGATACACATATGGTAAGAGGTGGCAGATCACCTTATCTGTGGCAGATACAAGAAGGACAGCAGGCAGCAGTATTAAACCATTTAGAAGAAGTTTACAGTCTGGAGACGAAAGATACAGAAACACTTTCGGATGCATTGATGGCAACTGCAAAATATATGGTAGAAGAAAATCTGGAGGAGTACCTGGATGGACTGCTCTATGTGACAGGAGATACCTATCTGGAAGAACTGGATGAAGATACGATCCGCAGTGAATTCCGTAGTCTTTTGACAGACAGTATCTATTATACATTGGCAGTCAGATGTGGTATTGACCCAATGGAGCGTCTGGAAGAAACAGACTTCCGACATATTACAGATTATAATCATCTTTCAGTGCTGACTTTTATTGGAAATGCCACGAGCAGGGCAAGTGAGTCTGTACTTGTGGATATTGGAAGATATGTTCATCGCATTTCTTTGGAAGAAATGAAGAAAAGTATTGAAAATCCAGAAGAAAGGAATTATAATAACTTTACCACGTTAATTCGTGAAATCAAAGAAAACACAGAAGCATATAAAAACAATGAGCAGGAATATGAAGGAGGAAATGAGCATGGAACTGACATATCATCGCAAAGGGGACTACCTGTTTCCGAATCTGACAATCGAGGAGACAGAAGTGAACATCGGGAAGTACGGGATGTTACGGAGAACATTTCTGAAAGAGCACAAGAACAGCCTGTACCAGAGCCTGTTGCTGACAGGGAAACTGAACCGACATCTGGAGGAAATCGAGAAAGCAGCACTGGAGAGATTGGAAATTCAGATGAAGAAGTTATTGGAGCAGAATCCGGCACCATCGAAGGAAGTGAACCCGATGGAGTGGACAGCACATATGAACAGTCTGACGGCAATCGTGGAAGAGAGCATCTTGACGGAATTGGTGTACAGCTAGTAGAAGACACAAATGAAGATCAGTTAAGTAAAGCAGAGGAAGAAATTGCCTCTGCTTTATCTTTGCCTGAACTTCCATCTGTGAATGAGCAGAGGCGTGAGATTGAAAGCCGGGTTGCAGCACTTTATGCAGGAGAAATTGCCATTTCAAGTGATGTTGTGGACGAGATTTTAAGAACCGGGGGAAATCGAAGTGGAAACCAGTTGCGTATTATTTACAATTTTATGAGCGAGCAGTCACCAGAAGATTATACGGAGTTTGTTAAGCGGGAATATGGAACTGGTGGAAAAGGAATCGTAATTAACGGAATGGAGTATGCGGTCTGGTTTGATGAAACTGGAATGCAGATTGCAGTCGGACACACCGTAACAGATCAGATTTTAGATAAGGCTTTTTTATCCTGGGAAGACGTAAGTGGACGTATTCATCAGCTTCTGAAGCAGGGAGAATATGCACCACAGTCTGTGTTGGATGTGGCAAGAAGTAACGCTGTAAAGGAACATGCACAGACATTAGCATACATGAAAGGTGACATGGCGGAAGGTGTGGCAGAGCTTGTTTTTGATGAAGAAGATTTACCACATCTTACCAGCATTTATCCGGAGATTACGGATTATCTGGAAGAAAAAATTGCAGATCCAGAGTGGCTTGCGGATTTGAATGAACGACTGGAAGGACTGGCAATTGCTTACGAGGAAGATAAAAGTATTATGCGTTTTCGGACGTATAATCCGATCAGAGTATCCGGAGAATTTCAAAAATTTGCTGCAGAGGTTGTGCCTTATACTGCCAGAGATGATTTTGCATGGCAGGAACATCCGATATTTATTACACAAGATGAAATAGATGCGTTTCTGGCTGGTGGCGGCCCGTATTCAGATGGAAGACTGTCAACTTATTCTTTTTATCTTCTGAATGAGGATGATAAGGCGAGAACAGACTTTATTAAAGAAAAATATGGTGTGGGCGGTCAGAGTCATGCTTTGAGTGGTGCAGATAATTCCCATGCAAACTATGATGGGAAAGGACTGAAACTTGAGAGAGGGAATATTGGAAATCCAGATACGGAAATCTTACTGCCATGGTCAAAAGTGGCAAAGAGGGTTGCTTATCTGATTGATAATCAACAATTCTTACGTTCAGCAGATTATTCTCGTATGCCGGATTATGAGAGAGAACGGATAGCGTCTAAAGTAATCAGTTTTTATGCAAGACTTCCAGAAGAAATTGAGCGTCCATATAAAGAAGATTTTTTCAATGAGGAAGCAAGAAAAACAATTCCGGATATGCTTAAGGATACGGAACAGTCACAAAGTCTGTTACAGTCAATGGATGAGGCACTGGCTACATTGCCGTTGGATTTTGAGTCAGCAGGAGTGACATACGATCAGAAAGTACAACTTTTAACAGAAGTGCATCAGTATGTGGAAGGAACTTATACTATTTTCCCGGCACAAAAAGTAAGAGAACAGACAGAGGGACTGACAGGACATCAGATGTCATTGTTTGACCTTATGAGTGTAAATGAGACAGAAGAAGCTCTGGAAAATCCAGAATCAGAGGAAAGTGTTCTGGAAGTGGAAGACGCTCAAGAGGAAGCAGATTTGGGAACGGATATACATCAGTCCTTTGAAGAAGCAAAAGAATTATGGGAAGATGGCTTTTATGAAGAAGATTATGTGTTAAAAAGTCATGTGGGAGAACTGATTTATGACAGTATGGATGCAGTCGGCAGATCCGTGGAAGACTTTTCAGAGGAGCAGATGAAGGTTGTCCGAAAACTGGCGGAGCAGGAACGTATGCTGGAACCAATTCTCAATCCGGATTTTTCTCCGGAACAAATGCAATTAGTATCTGATATAGCAGAAAAACTCTGGAATGACAACGGCAGATGGCAGGATGAAATGATAGAACCATATACTGACCATGTGATGGAGTCGGATGAAATTGCCACAATACGACAGGAAATGAATTTTGAAGTACCGGAAACAGTAACACCGCAGGAACACTGGGACGAGAATGTATTTGAATATCAGGGGTATCATTTTGAGCCGATAGGTGTTTTACCGCATGGTCTGGAAGGAAAAGAACTTGTAAATCTTACGAGGGGAAATACAGAATTACATTTATCTACATATGAAAGAGAAGATGATATTCTGTACTCTTACGCAGGTTTTTATGAAGCAAGCGGAGCAACGAAAGCAGATATTTTCCAGTGCATGGAAACTGGACGTAATTATATTCCGGGCGAGAATGAGCTGTTTGGCTATGAGGGAGAGTTTTTGCCATATTTGCAGAATGAGCAGGAGGAAAAGATAGAACCTCACAATTTCCGTATTACAGACGATGAATTGGGGGCTGGTGGTCCGAAAGCAAAATTTAAAGCCAATATGGAAGCTATCCGGCTTTTGAAGAAGCTGGAACAGGAGCAGAGACTGGCAACGTCAGAGGAGCAGGAAATCTTATCCAGATATGTCGGATGGGGAGGTATCCCACAGGCATTTGAGGAAAGAAATGGTGCATGGACAGAAGAATATCTGGAGTTAAAAGGAATATTGACTTCGGATGAATACAATGCTGCAAGGGCATCGACACTGAATGCTTTTTACACATCTCCGACAGTAATTAAGGCAATGTATGAAGCACTTGGAAATATGGGATTGAGACAGGGAAATATTCTGGAACCATCTTGTGGAGTGGGAAATTTCATGGGACTCTTGCCAGAGAGTATGAATCATACAAATATGTATGGAGTAGAGCTTGATCCTGTTTCGGGACAGATTGCAAAGCAACTTTATCAGAAAAACAGGATTGCGGTACAGGGATTTGAAGAAACAAATTATCCAGACAGCTTTTTCGACTGTGTGGTTGGAAATGTACCGTTTGGAGCTTATCAGGTCAGTGACCGGAAATATGACAGATACCATTTTATGATTCATGATTATTTTATTGCCAAGTCCTTAGATCTGGTTCGCCCAGGTGGTATTGTTGCGGTTGTTACATCAAGTGGAACAATGGACAAGCAGAACCCGGAAGTGCGACAGTATTTTGCAAACCGGGCAGATTTATTGGGAGCTATTCGACTGCCAAACAATGCTTTTCAGAAAAATGCGAACACGAATGTTGTTGCTGATATATTATTTTTTCAGAAAAGAGACAGAATTTCTCTTGCGGAGCCTGACTGGGTAAAGCTAAAGACAACAGAGGAAGGATATACGGTCAATACTTATTTTGCAGATCATCCGGAAATGGTGTTGGGAGATTTTACAACAGAAAGTACACAGTATGGAAAGCAGGAAATAACTGTAAAAGCAAAAGAAGGGAAAAATCTTGCAGAACAGTTAAAAGAAGCAATCGGACATATTCAGGGGACAATTACGGAACTGGAAATTTCAGATACGGAACTGGAGGAACAGGTAGTTTCGATACCGGCAGACCCAGATATTAAAAATTTTAGTTTTGCACTTGTCGGAGAAGATATTTATTATCGTGAAAATTCGGTAATGAATAAACTGGAACTTCCAGTAGTAACGGGAGAACGTGTCCGTGGCATGGTAGCTATCAGGATGCAACCAATAGACTCCTTGAAAGGCAGTTAGAGGAAGGCAGCGATGAAGAAATCTCTGCATTACAGGCAGAACTAAACCAGGTTTACGACAGATTTACTGAAAAATATGGTCTTCTTAGCAGTAATGCCAATAAAAGAGCGTTCAGTATGGACAGCAGTTATTGTCTTTTGACATCGCTGGAATTTCTGGATGAAAAGGGAGAATTAAAGCGGAAAGCAGATATATTTAGTAAGAGAACCATTCGGAGAGCAGAACCGGTAACGTCCGTGGATACGGCAAGTGAAGCATTGGCAGTATCAATCGGAGAAAAAGCAAAAGTAGATATTCCTTATATGAGGCAGCTTACCGGAAAAACAGAAGAAGAAATAACGGAGGAACTGGCAGGGGTAATCTTTAAGAATCCTCTTACAGAAAAATGGGAGCCGTCCGATGAGTATTTGTCTGGAAATGTCAGAGAAAAATTAAGCGTTGCAAGAGCCTTTGCAGAAAATCGTTCCGAGTATATGGTTAATGTGCAGGCTTTGGAACGAGTGCAGCCGAAAGACCTGGATGCATCTGAAATTGAAGCCAGACTTGGTGCTACATGGATTTCCCCAGATTATATCACAGAATTTATGGCTGAAACTTTCCATACACCAAGGCATCATATCAATTATGATAGAATTAAAGTGCAGTATGCGGAAGTAACCGGACAGTGGAACATAAAAGGAAAGAATGTAGATAGCAGTAACAATCCGCTTACTACATCGACCTATGGAACGCAGAGGACAAACGCTTATCGCTTACTGGAAGACGCATTGAATCTTCGTGACACTAAGATCTATGATACAATCCATGATGCAGATGGAGAACACCGGGTATTAAATCGGAAGGAAACAACGCTGGCACAGCAGAAACAGGAATTGATCAGAGAGGAGTTTAAAGACTGGATTTTCCGGGATATGGATCGCCGTGAAAATCTCTGTAAGATATATAATGAACGGTTTAACAGTATCCGTCCAAGAGAATATGATGGCAGTCATATTCAGTTTGTCGGTATGAATCCGGAAATTAAACTTATGGAGCACCAGAAAAATGCGGTGGCACATATTTTATATGGAAACAACACCTTACTTGCACATTGCGTGGGTGCGGGCAAGACATTCCAGATGATTGCAGCTGGAATGGAGAGTAAACGACTTGGACTTTCACAAAAGAGTCTGTATGTTGTACCGAACCATTTGCTGGAACAGTGGGGAAGCGATTTCCTGCGACTTTATCCAGGTGCGAATGTTCTGGTAGCAACAAAAAAAGATTTTGAGCCTGCGAACAGAAAGCGTTTTTGTTCCAGAATTGCAACAGGAGATTATGATGCAGTTATTATTGCACATAGTCAGTTTGAGAAAATTCCACTTTCCAGGGAACGTCAGATTGCATTGGTGGAAGATCAGATTGCAGATATTACAGTGTCTATTGAAACTGCAAAACTGGAAGTGGGACAGCAGTATACGGTCAAACAGATGGAAAAGACAAAGAAAACGCTGAAAGCAAAACTGGATAAATTAAATGACCAGACAAGGAAGGATGATGTTGTTACATTTGAGCAGCTTGGCATTGACAGGCTTTTTGTAGATGAGAGCCATGCGTTCAAAAACCTTTTTTTTTATATACAAAAATGAGAAATGTAGCAGGCATTTCACAGACGGACGCACAGAAAAGTTCGGATATGTTTATGAAGTGCCGATATATGGATGAGATTACAGGTGGTAAGGGAATTACATTTGCGACTGGAACACCTGTGTCAAACAGTATGACTGAATTGTATACCATTATGAGATACCTTCAGTATGATACGTTGATGAATATGGGAATGGGACATTTCGATTCCTGGGCGGCAACATTTGGAGAAACAGTTACGGCTATCGAATTATCACCGGAAGGAACGGGCTATCGTGCAAAAACACGATTTGCCCGTTTTTTCAATCTTCCAGAGCTGATCTCAATATTTAAGGAAGCGGCAGATATTCAGACTTCTGATATGCTGAATCTGCCTATACCGGAAGCGGAGTATATCAATGAAGTACTCAAACCAAGTGAAGAACAGAAAGAATGGTAGAAGCATTTTCGGAGCGTGCAGAACAGGTTAGAGGCGGTAATGTTGATCCAAGGACGGATAACATGCTCAAGATAACCAACGATGGAAGAAAATGTGCATTAGATCAGAGACTCCTTAATGATATGCTGCCGGATGCAGGAGAGAGTAAAGTAAATGCCTGTGTGGAGAATGCTTTTCAGGTATGGGAAGATGGAAAAGAGACACAGGGTACACAATTAATTTTCTGTGACCTCAGCACACCGAAGAATGATGGAACCTTCAATGTTTACGATGATGTGAGAAACAAACTTGTAGAGCGTGGCATTCCAAAAGAACAGATTGCGTTTATCCATGAATACAATACAGAAGCAAAGAAAGCAGAGCTGTTTGCAAAAGTGCGTGCAGGACAGGTTAGAATCCTGATGGGGTCTACACCGAAACTTGGTGCAGGTACGAATGTCCAGGACAGACTTATGGCATTACACCATTTGGACTGTCCTTGGAAACCGTCAGATCTGGAGCGTGCGCCCGTAAAGGCATCATAATAAATATACCTTTGGCAAGGTATTAGGATAGTATCTTACAGTCCTATCATCAACCGATTTACCTGTGAGGGAAACTAAATATCAGGGAAAATAGCACGTCGGTAAAGCCATAAGTCAGCTAATTACCAAGCTGCGACTGAATGGGGAGATGAAAAGTTAGGTATGAGGATAAAGCCCATACTGGTTGAACGATAGTCCAAACGGTCAATGTCGGGACTATGGCGTAAGGTAATTATTATTCGCCATATCTCAGCACTTATGTTCCGCTGTTCAGGAGCGTAAGCAAAGATAGGCTGAGACGTATATGCAATAAGCATAAAAGGATGGAAGTCGTATCCGACAACCTAACAAGCCAAATCGTTAGTATGATGCTAAACGGGGATTACCTAAGTCGAAACGCTTAAAAATAAGCTATTAAGTGTAGGCTTATGAATATTCGATATGGTAACGGAGCCTTCATAGTAGTCCGAGAGTGTTAATGGCACTTACATGGCGAAGGAAGGCAGTTTATAACATTAACAATATAGAAAGGATAATGTGTGATACATTATGAGAAATCCTGAAAATGTGTTAATCAGCTTAACGAAACACAGTAACCAAAAAGATTACAAGTACGAGCGTTTATACCGTTTGCTCTACAATGAGGAACTGTACTTAACCGCTTATCAAAACATTTATTCCAATGACGGAAGTATGACAAAAGGTACTGACAAGCAAACGGTTGACGGTATGAGTATCGAAAGAATACGGAAAATCATAGTTTCGCTCAAAGATGAAAGCTATCAGCCAAAACCTGCAAGAAGAACCTATATTCCAAAGAAGAACGGAAAAATGCGTCCACTCGGAATACCGTCCTTTGAGGATAAATTGCTTCAAGAGGTTATCAGAATGATTTTAGAAGCTATCTATGAGAGGCATTTTGAAAATACTTCTCATGGGTTCAGACCTAATAGAAGCTGTCATACGGCACTCAATGAAATTCAAAAAACTTTCACGGGTGTGAAATGGTTTATCGAAGGAGACATTAAAGGTTTTTTTGATAACATCAACCATGCTACGTTGATTGGAATTTTACGAGAACGTATCAATGACGAGAGATTTCTTCGACTGGTAAGAAAATTTCTGAATGCAGGCTATATTGAGAATTGGACTTTTCATAACACCTATTCGGGAACACCGCAGGGTGGCATTATCAGTCCTATTCTTGCAAACATTTATTTGGATAAATTTGATAAGTATGTAAATGAGTATGTCCGAAAATTTAAAAAAGGTAAAAAGCGTATGCGTACAAAAGAGTACCGCAGGAACGAAGTCGAATTAAGCAAAGCCAGAATCGCATTGAAAAATGCAAACGACGACTGTGAAAGAGAAAATGCGATTGCACGCATAAGGCAGTTGGAAAAAGAACGGGTGAATATTCCCCCAAGTGACCCTATGGATAACAATTATGCAAGGCTGGTCTATGTCAGATATGCTGATGATTGGCTGTGCGGAGTTATCGGTTCGAAAGAGGATTGTAAGAAAATAAAAGAAGATTTTAAGAATTTTCTCAAAGAACAATTACAGTTGGAGCTATCAGAAGAGAAAACGCTGATTACCAATGCCCAAAAAGTGCGAAATTTCTCAGTTATGAAATCAGAGTACGGCATAGCAATCTAACCAAGAGAGATAAAACAGGCAAGCTCGTTCGTAATTACACGGGCAGAATTGTACTGGAAGTTTCAAGTGATACAATCAGGAAACACTTGATTGATACAGGTGCTATGAAGTTAATCTACCATAATGGAAAAGAAATTTGGAAACCCAAGGCAATATACAGATTGAAAAACTGTGATGATCTGGAAATACTCGACTACTACAACAGTATGATACGAGGTTTTTACAATTATTACTGTATAGCCAATAACAGCTCAATCATCAACAGCTACAAGTATATTATGGAATACAGTATGTACAAAACCTACGGCACAAAATACAGAACATCAATTTCAAAAGTAATCGGAAAATTCAGAGCAGGAAAAGATTTTGCTGTAAAGTTCCGTAATTCCAAAGGAGTTGAGAAAATGCGAGTGTTTTATAACGAGGGTTTTAAACGGCAGAAAAAAGCATTCCAATCTAATGCAGACTTAGTTCCAAATACAATCAAATATTTCAGCAGTACAAAGCTAATCGACAGAATAAAAGCCAGAGAATGTGAGCTATGCGGAAAAACTAATACTCCCATAGAAATTCATCATGTTCATCGGCTTAAAGATTTACAAGGTAAAACTTTTTGGGAAGCTCTTATGATAGCGAGAAATCGCAAAACAATAGCTTTGTGTAGAGAATGTCATAAGAAATTACACTGTGGACAGTTAAATTGAGTTTATAAATGGAGAGCCGTATACAGTGAGAGTTGTAAGTACGGTTCGGGGGCGAGTATTTGGAAACCTACCATAGCAATATGGCAAGGCGCTGGGTACTTAGCCTACAGCAGGAAGGACGTATTTTACGACAGGGAAATCAGAATGACAAGGTAAAGATTTTCCGATATGTAACAGAAAATACATTTGACTCGTACATGTGGCAGATTCTGGAGAATAAGCAGAAATTTATTTCACAGATTATGACCAGTAAATCTCCGGTTCGTGCCTGTGAGGATGTGGATGATACGGCATTATCTTATGCAGAAATCAAGCACTTGCTACCGGAAATGAATATATTAAGGAAAAATGGATTTGGATGTTCAGGTGAGTAAGCTAAAACTTCTGAAAGCAAACCATACCAGTCAGATTTATCGCCTGGAATCGGATATAGCGAAACGTTATCCAGTACAGATTACCGCATTAAAAGAGAAAATAGCTGGAATGCGTGTAGATGCAGGAACGGTAAAAGGGGTGGATTTGCAGGATAATGATAGCTTCGTAATGACGGTTGGTGGAAAAATGTATAATGATAAAAAGGAAGCAGGTCTGGCGTTGATTGCGGCAGCATCTGGATTAAAAACGGTAAAATCAGCAGGACAGATTGGAGAATATCACGGCTTTGCACTTTCTTCAGAGTACAATTTTCTGTCCAATACTTACACCATGACGATTAAAGGAAAATGCTCGTATAAGATTGAATTTGGAAAGGACCCACTTGGTAATATCCAGAGAATCCACAATGCACTTTCGGCAATTGAGAAAAAACTGGAAGAAACGGAAAGAAATCTGGATACGGTGCAACAGCAGTTAAAGACTGCACAGGAGGAAGTACAGAAGCCATTTCCAAAAGAGGCAGAATTGAATGAAAAAATGGAACGTCTGGCAGAATTAAATGCCATGCTCAACATGGATGAGAAAGGGGGAGAAAATATTCTGGCAGATGAAGAAATCGGAGAGAATCCAGAAGTAACCACGTCAGATAAGAGTCAGGACAGAATTGCAGACGGTATCCGTAAGGTTTCGATTCTGGAAAGACTGAAAGCACAAAAAGAGCAGGAAAATACGACTGCTACACAACAGAAACCAAAAAGGAAACACGAACAGGAGTTATAAGAGTATATCCCGTCAGAGTAATGAGCTTTGGCGGGATTTTTCTATGGAGGATGATATTATGGCGAACAGAGAAGAACAATTAAAACAGATAACCGACCAGTTGGAACAAGGGGTCTCTGAAATATTTACATCAGAAAAATATACAGAATATTTGCAGACAATGGCAAAGTTCCATAATTACAGCTTTAATAATACACTGCTGATTGCCATGCAGAAACCGGAGGCAACGCTTGTGGCCGGATACCAGGCATGGCAGAAAAAATTTAACCGGCAGGTAAAAAGAGGAGAAAAAGGAATACAGATTATTGCACCGGCACCGTACAAAGAAAAACAGGAGATTGAAAAGACTGATCCGGAAACAGGCGAAATTGTAATCGGAGAAGATGGGCAGCCAGAGACAGAGGTAGTAGAGCGTGTTGTTACAAAATTTAGAGTGACTACTGTATTTGATGTCAGTCAGACAACGGGAGAGCCGATTCCAGAATTTGAAGTCTCAGAATTGGATGGAGATGTGCTGATTTACCATGATTTTATGGAAGCATTAAAAACAGTTGCTCCGGTGCCAATTCGCTTTATAGAGATTGATGGAGAAGCGAAAGGCTTTTATCAGTTTGTAGATAAATATATTGCTGTTCAGTTAGGAATGAGTGAAGCGCAGACGATGAAAACAGCAGTGCATGAGACTGCACATGCGGTATTACATGATCGTGACCAGATGGCTGCGGAAGGGGTAGTAAGGATAAACTTACGAAAGAGGTGGAAGCAGAGAGTATTGCTTATGTGGTATGCAATCATTTCGGATTGGACACTTCGGAGTATTCGTTTTCTTATATTGCGAGTTGGACTTCTGGAAAAAATATGAGAGAACTGAGAGCGTCTATGGATACCATTCGCAAGACTTCTGCTGAAATAATCGGACAGATTGAAACGCAGGTGAAAGAATTGCAGGTGGAATTACCGGAACAGCAGGAAGAACTCAGTGCCATGCAGTTTGCTGAACAGACAATTAACCGGCTGGAGCAGGAACGAACAATCTTCAGTAACGACCAGAGAAATCTTATTGTCAATTTTGCATTTAAACTGGATGACAGAGAAGCAACAGAGCAATTAGCAGAGAATCTTGCAGATGCAATTATAAATGGAAATCGAGAGAAGGTATTTGAATTGAGTGAGGAGCACAGACACAGATTGATAGTCTGCCAGATCCTATGATCGGATTATCCGAATTGCATGAAGCTGGATTTTATTCAGATATTATGCTGCCACTTACCGAAGAAAGAGCAGTAGAACTGTATCGTGAGGGTGTGACAGTCTATGGCTTGAATGGAGCCAGAGAAGAACAGGGACAGTCACAGAAACTTATAAATCTGGAACAGGATATTTCTCGGCATGATGGCTTATTTGGAGTGACGAAGTTTGACTGGAAAAATTATCAGAGAAGTATGGAAACAGCCATGACACCAGAAGAAAAGATGAAAATAAAAGAAACCATCCTTTTGGAGGGGGAGGGAAATCGTTACGGCATTTATCAGATCAATAGCAGTCAGGAAGAAAGAGGGTATCAGTTTTTAGGACTTGAAGCGGCAAAAGAACTTGGTTTTACCATTCACGGAAAAGATTATCAGATGGTTTACAGTGAGAGACTGAGAGCTACGACTACACTGGATAATCTCTATGAAAGATTTAACATAGAAAGACCAAATGATTTTACCGGACATTCTATGTCAGTCAGTGATGTGATTATAATGAACCGTGGCGGAAATCTAAAAGCATACTATGTGGACTCGTTTGGATTTGAAGAATTGCCAGACTTTATTGCGCAGAGAGCAGAGGTGTTAAATGCCAGTCCGATAAAGGCGTATCCGGAAGTTTACATGGGAACTTTGGAAAACGCTATGCAAGAGAGAAATGTAGATACTTACCTGGATTCCAGAAAGCTGAACATTGACTGCAAAAATGCAATAGAACAGGCAATTTCAGATAACTTTGATGGTATGAGCCTGAACCCTGATACTGCAGTAGCTGTGTTGAAAAATATGGAGAAGAACGTGTTGCTTTTGTTCTGGCAAATACATTGAAACAGCTTTCCTATGATGGAAGATTTTCTGATCTTAATAAGCAGTGGGCGGAAGATATTGAAGTTCCAGAAAACATCAGTCGGGGAATGGATCTGAACAGAGACTATGTTGTGAGCAGTCATCCGGCAGTTTTGAATGGCTTCATTGATATGGCGAAGAGAGAAATTCGTACCCGCAAGCTGGAACAGGTGCTTGATGTGAAAAATCAGCATATTACTGAAAATACGAAAGGATATGAAGCAGAGGGACACACTGGAACATGGTATGCACTGGATATGAAAGAATATCATGGAGAGAGATTCTTCCAGATGCGTAGTGAACAGTATGGACAGGAAGTAGCAGATATTATAGTTTCTGAAAATGGAACACTGGTAGCAGAGGATATCTGGCATGGATTTGATGAAGGAGCCAGAGAAGCAATCTCGGAATATCTGGAAGAAAATGGAGCGACAGTCTATGATCTGACAGAAATTCCACCACAGGTAACTGTTATCCTGACAGATGGAACAGTATTAAAAACGGAAAAACAGCAGGTGGTCAATACAGAAAGCTGGAAACCAACTCTGACAGGGAAGAATCTGAAGGATGAAGAACAGCAGTTTAGCTTTTTTGAGATACATAAGGTCAGAGAAAATGATGGGATTGATCTGAAAATGCCAGATATTCATTATGTTGGTCAGTATTATGTGATTGAAGACTTGGAATCAAAAGGCGGCTTGAAGATTGAACGTTACAACGGTTTGGAAGCTGCACTGGGAGCATATTATTCACTGCCAAATCATAAGATGAAAGCTCTTGGAATTGAAAATACGGCACCATTGCCAGGAAGCCTGGATTTTATTCAATGTAAAAATGGTATAGACACATTAATCTATGATTGCCAGAAAGTAGAAGGATGGCTGAATCCGGAGATATATAATATATTCAAAAATCTGAAAATCAGTCTGGATGGGTACGATACGGAAATCGCATATAAGATTGGAGAATCATATTTGACGATTCAGACAACAGAAGAAGGGTACGATTATACATTTTTTTGATAAAAACTATTTGGAACTGGATGGTGGGATTTACGATGATCCGGATATTTCTATCTCAGAAGCGGTAGATGAGATTTTGCAGGAGGAAGGCTTTTCACTAAAGGATGCGGAAGTGATTGACTATGAGGCATTGGAAATGAAAACGGAACATGCAGAAAAAGAGTATATCGAACAGGTGCAGATGGAGCAGAATTGTCCGAAATCTATTTTTGAAGGATATGATAGAAATACTGCGATAGAAACATATGAGGGAATTACTGTTCAATTTGCAGATGCTAAGACTTATCTGACTGTACAGCCAACGAAAGAAGGTTATTCCTATATTTTTTATGATGCTGATTTGAAGGAAGTCGGCGGCGGAACACATGAATATCTGGATGATTCCATACAGGAAGCAACCTATGCAATCTTGAAAAAAGAAGGAATGCAGAAGGAGCAGTGTATAAAAATAGATGATTCAACATTCAGGGACGAGCTGATTCAGAATGCGAAAGAATTGTTGGAAAATGGAACGGTTCGTCGTACTTCTGAACTTGGAAGATGTGAAGCAGCGTTGAATGGAATGAACCGGGCAGAAATTGAATATGACGTACTGGCTCACACAAGGGCAGTATTAGAAGAAATGGGAATGGAAAATGAAGTTACTCTGATCGGGGCAAGAGTATATGGTTCCAGAAGCAGAAATGCACTTTATCGTGCAGATTCTGATGTAGATGTAGTAGTGTCTTATCGGGGAAACATCCGAGAAGATGCATTGTTTAATGCAGTTAATGAAGTGGGGCTGAAAATTGCAGGACTTCCGATAGATATTAATCCGATTTCAGAAGAAAGGACAGGAACGCTGGCAGAATATATGAGACAGGCAGAGGAATATCTGGATAAGCAGGCACATGAAGCAGTTATCGAAGAACAGCCTAAAGGAACAATTGCGTTTTATGTAGCGGAGTGCATGGAGTTTCCGGTCATGGGTGAATACCATGAAAATCTTACCCTGGAAGAAGCCTTACGCATATATGAAACAATTCCGGCAAATCGTATGAATGGAATTAAAGGAGTCGGGTTTGAGCTGCATGACGGAAGTGACTATGACGGACCGTATGATCTTATGAGAATGGGGACTGTTGATCGTGAAGGTATCAACATGATTCAATATTACAAGGACAGTCCATTGGTTCAGAAAGCAATGATGATGTGGAGAAGTATTTTGCAGAGAAACAGGAAAAGTCTCGAACAGAAGAAAAGACTGCTGAGAGCAAAATGATTTCGAAAGAGCAGACCGGACAGCCAAAAGGAAAGAAGCAATCGGTTCTTCAGGCATTGCGGGAGCGTCAGGCAAAGATAAAAGAGCAGGAACAGAATAGCGCAAAAGAAAAAACCAAGGCTCGCAAGAAAGGAGAAGTAACATTATGATGGTAAGATTTGACGAAGATGAATATATTGCTGTGGCAATTTTGATACGGGAGACAGAGTCCAGACGATGGAGGCGATGGATGAAATTTTTTCCTATCTGGATGAAGATATGAAATTTCTGATTTTTACAACGATTAAGAAATTATATTATCTCAGCGATGAAGGGTATAAAGAATTGCAGAAAACCGTAGAAATTTATAAAGCAGATCTGGAGGTGGATGAAGAATGAGTACGAGTCAGTTTGCAGTTTATCAGTTAAAACGAAAACCGGAATTAAGAAATTTTCTTTATCGAACATATGAAGAACTTGCACAGGAGCAGATTCCTGTGCAGGTGGGAAATTATGAACAGGTATATATTGGTACAATGAAACCGGGCGAAACACCTGAACAGGTAAAAAAGAATATTGATCAGAGACAACCACACAATTATAAGGGACATGCGATTAGTACCAGTGATGTTCTGGTATTGAATGACAACGGTGAAACAATAGCTTACTATGTAAATAAGAATTCCTTTGTTGTAGTACCGGATTTTATGAGGATTCCATCTTCTTCTGGTGGACTTATGAAGGACACAGCAGGATATGAAATCAGTGGAAAAGGCGGTACATGGGAAGTAGTAGATTATATTCTTATGGAAGGGAAAAATTTTTTCCTCATGGAGCATGAGCAACATGGAAAAGATGTTGCCTATGTAGTGCTTGACCAGAATGGAAAGGTACTCGTGGATGGTACTTATAACGGATTTGATGATGAAGTAAAACAGAAAATTCGTGATTATCTGCATCCACCGGCACAGGATTCACCGGACAAGCAAAAACCAAAGCTGGAGAATTGGCAAAAGTATCTGGAAAACGGTGAGTATCTACGAAGTGCAGAAATGGCAGAGGAAGCAAATTATAATATGATTGACGGACTCAACAATAATGCTGCACCAAAAAAGAAAAGAAGCGTCCGAAAGAATCCGTTCTGGCAAAGCTCCATCAAAAAGAGAAAGAAATTGCACGACGCAGTGGAAAGAAAGCCATGCAGGAAATTATGGGGCAAGATATGGAGAGAGCAAAGAAATAGCAAAGAAGAAAGGCTGGTCACTTGGTTGTGGCTGGTCTTTTTTCATATATAAAAAGACTGGCCAGTAACGATCCTCTCGTTTAAGGCTAGTCTTTGTAGTGAGTTGCAATATCTTCTATTTCACAATCCAAAATGTTGCAGAGGGTGTTAATGGTATTCATACTGACACCTTCATTGTTCTGCAAACGATGTATCAGTGACTTGCTGAAATGGTATTCTTTGTGAAGTGTGTATTTTGTGATACCTTTCTTCTGCATGGTAAGCCACAGGTTATCATATTTAATCAACGGGTATCTCCACCTTTTTCTTGTCTTTCCTTCATTATAGGGTTAAGATAGAAAGTAACAAAGGTTCTGTTTTCGGAACCCATGTGTATAAGGAGGAGCAGATTTGAAAAAGACAAATATTGGGAGACAGATACTGATAATTGCCTGTTTAATAGGAGTAGTGGGGATATGTAGTTATTTCTATACAGTGCAGTCAAAACCTCTTTCAGAAATCCCGGATGCAATTAATAGTTCACGTTTTAATACGACGGAGCATTTGACGGTTATAGCAAATCAGGAAGAAATTGAAGATAAACATAAATTGGCGAAGCAGATTGTAGAAATGTGCCAGAATAATTCCTTTCAGTCTATTAAGTTCTCTTATGATATGGTGTGTCCAACAGAGTTGCAGATTAATGTGTATAAGACAGAAAAGGATTTTGATGATAACAAAAAGTTCTGTGAAATATCGTATCTGTCAGAGGAAGAAAATGAAGATTACGATATTGTTCATAATCCAGAAAAATTTACGATGTATGTAGACGGAGAAATGGTTGAATGAAAGACTGAGGTTTACTTCCACAAAGAAGAAACCTCAGTTTTTGCTTATCATTTTCATGGGTCTGTTCAAGCTGTCGCTCTTGTGGCTGATGGGTGCCGAGTATGATGTCAACATTAGAACATACGGTGCGAAGCTCCCGCTCATATTCACGACGGGCATTAAATTCTTCACGTTGGTCGGATTGCAATGCAGTCAGACGACTCTTTTCTTCACGAAGCATTTTCAAGGTGGGTAATTTCTTTCCTTGTGCTTTTTCTTTCAGTATTCGGAGAGCTGATTCATAAAGGGTGAGTTCTGCCCGGTGTTGTTCATAGAATTTTTCTTTATTCCTGCTTTTTCGATATTCGGAATAGAGATCTTTATTTGCCAGATATTGCCCGGTGTAATGAATCTGCTCGTTGATTCCTTTTAAAGTATCTTCTGTATTTTTTAGGGAATTTCTGGCAGTGGTGCTTTGAGCAGTGGCATTGGAAAGTGCAGTATCTAAATCTTCTTTTGATTGGAAGCCATGTTCCTGCACATAGGCTACGGTCTGAGCCATCATCTTCAAATTGGATAATTTTACTTTTTGAGCATATGCCTGACTTTGCTGTGCTTTGATACAATGCTGTAAGTCCGTTACCAGTCGTAAGTCAGATTTGATAAAGAGGAATGCATGAGAAGATCCAAAATCAGAAGATGTAGGCATAGCAGAAGAATTGATATTGTTGGTAATATCAGAAGCTGGCTGTTTTGAGATTTGTTGACTGGCATTTTTCTGAAATACATCTAATAGATGCTTTTCTTCATAAAGCGTTCCCAGTGCTCTGCCGGTAATATATTTTTTACGATTTGGATGTAGATAACTGTATCTGCCACGACTAACTTTAAAGGTGATGTTATATTTTTCTGACAGCAATTTTGCAAACTGTTCTTGTGAGACTGCGGTTGAAGAAATATCTTCAATTGCATTACGAAGAAATTGCTTTTCGGTCTGAAAGGTTGTCTGCCTTGGTGTAAGCCCTTCTTTTTCAAGCTCAGCATTGTGCTGATTGAGTTTTTTCTGCCCTCTGCGTTTCGCCCAGTATTCTTTCTCAGATATTTTCTTTTCGGCAGGTGTCAGAAGATCAACTTGGTTTAGTCCGTTGGCGTTGCACATATCCATGACTTTTTGTTTTAGATGGATTCGGTATCTGTCAGAAAGATGATGCTTATAGCCGGCTTTTGCGTCACGGTCAAATTCCATATATGGCTGTGGTTCGACATCATATTTCCGAATGCTGTTGATTACGATATGAACATGGATATTGCCACTTCCATTATGACCGTCAGTATGTGTGCAGATAAGAGCCTGATGTCCGGGAAAGTTTTCTCTTGCATATTCCAACCCTAACTTTTGAGCCTGTTCACCCGTCAGACCATGTTCGTCCCTGTCCTTGGGATCGAAGCTGATAATATAATGATGAGATTTGATTTCGTTAAAAGACTGATTTTTATGAAAATAGGCATTTGTTTCCATGCACTCAGCAGCAAAACTAAACGGATCACAGTTTAAGCCGTCAAGATAATATTCTTCACGAATGAGCATATGCCCTTCATCATCAAGAATAGGTTTTTGCGTATATTCGTCATGCTGAAAAATCAGATAACGCTCAGCTTCTCCGTAATCAGCATTTTTACTTGCGATATGTTTCAGTATTGCCACGAAAATCACCTGCCATTTCCATTACCTTGTATTTCATTTCATATAAATCCCGAAGACGCTTATTTATTTCTCCACGCATTTCCTGTGAAAGAATTCCTCCCTGGTTAAAATATTTTGCTATCTGGTTGAGGTTACTGCCTATTTTACCGAACTCTGCAAGCAGACTTTTAATTTCTGGAACATCAGCAACAATCTCGATTTTTGTATGTACATTTCCCTTTAAGGTTTGAGTTCGTACATAAGCTGCCAGCGACAGGTTGGCTTGCTTTGCGGCATTTTCAATAATGGCAAATTCAGTGTCCGTGAATCGGACAGTAATACGTTGATTGCGGGACATTTCTTTTCTTTCTTGGTCTTGTCATAATTTCTATTCCTTCCTTCGTTATCTCCCGATGATTTACAGACAGGCAAATTTCACGTTTACAGTGAAAGGCAAGTAATAAAACTTTATTACGCTGTGACCATGCAAATGGGAACCAACGAGACAATTTTTAATTGTATTTGAGGGTATGGGGAGCAAAATCCCCATCAAGTTGCCTGCTGGCAAAACTCGGTATCCGAGTTTTTGGCTGCCAAGGCGAAACTTGCTCTAAGAAAGAAATCCCTCTACTAATAAAGCGTGAGAAAGCTGTTTTACAAACCCCTAAAATGAAAAAAGTAAAAAAATCTGAAAAAGGGGGTTGGTAAATAACCTCTGCCGGGCTTTATAGGTAGAAGGAAATTTTCAGGAGGTGTAAAAGAATGTCAGTAAAAGAATTACCAACACCGGAGGAAATGCAGGCAATGGCAGAGGTAGACCTCAAAAATATAGATACCAGTAATCTGATTGATATAGAGCACGTAAAGATAAGAACGGAGTTGCCACAGGAGGAACGGATTGCAGACTATATTCATCAGATTAAGAACCATATTGTTATATTTCTCATGGGGTGGCAGTGAAAATCAGTTTTACCGGGAAATGTACGCTGGAAGAAAGTCTGAACAGGTGTATTTCATTATGAAGAACGAAAAAACAGGTCAGAAAGAAATTTGGAAAAGAATGAAAAAAGGTGTAGCAGTGAGCCAGAAGTTATGTTAATATGGTGTTGGGTCAAAATTTAAGAGCATTCAAGAAGCCATGAATTTCTTGGTTTACACCGCCGGACGGCATAGTAAATTAGGAGGTTGATGGCTTTATGTATTTTAATCAAAAGTCTATATTAGCGGCAGACTATTTAAGACTTTCCAGAGAAGATGGAGACAAGCTGGAAAGTGATAGTATCCGCAATCAAAGAAGTCTCATTAACGATTTTGTAAAACAGCACCCGGACATTACCCTGGTCGATGAATATATTGATGATGGTTACAGTGGAACAAATTTTGAGCGTCCAGCATTTAAAAGGTTGCTCGAAGATGTGAAGAAAAAGAAAATCAACTGTATCATCGTTAAGGACTTATCCAGACTTGGAAGAAACTATATCGAAACAGGACGATACCTGGAAAAGATATTTCCGTTTCTTGGAGTCAGGTTTATTGCCATTACAGACCATTATGACAGTGCTGCAGAATCGGATGATGCAGATCAGATCATAGTTCCCTTTAAGAATCTGATAAACGATGCTTATTGCAGGGACATCTCAATTAAAATCCGAAGTCAGTTAGATGTGAAAAGAAAAAATGGGCAGTTCATAGGAAGCTTTGCAGGATACGGGTATCAGAAAGACCCGGAGAACAAAAATCATCTTATCATAGATGAATATGCAGCAGAGATTGTTCGGTTTATTTTTAATCTGAAAATGGGTGGGTACAGTTCTCAGAGAATTGCTACAAAATTGAATGAAATGGGAGTATTGCCACCATTGGAGTATAAGCGAAGCCGTGGAATGAAATATAACAGTGGATTTCGTTCGGGAGCTAATCCCAAATGGGCAGTTACGACAGTGAACCGTATTTTGACAAATGAGCTTTATACCGGGACGATGGTTCAGGGAAAAAATCGTAAGATCAACTACAAAGTAAAAGAGTGCAGACCAGTAGCGGAAGAAAACTGGATTCGGGTTGAAAAAACTCATGAAGCTATCATAGCAGAAGAAATATTTCAGTATGTACAATCACTGCTGGAACTGGATACCCGTACTGCACCGGATGAAGATTCTGTATATTTGTTTTCGGGATTTTTACGCTGTGGAGACTGCGGACAGAACATGGTAAAAAGAAGCACATCTAAAAAAGGAAAGAGATATTATTATTACCATTGTTCTACATATAAAAACGGAGATGGGTGCAGCTCACATCTGATCAGTGAAAAAATTGTACATGCAGTTGTGTTGGAAGCGATTCAGAAGCAGATTGCATTATTAGTAGATGCGGAAAACATTATCCGGGACAGTGGAATGGAAAATTATAAAAAAACAGAATTTGATTCACTGGAAAAGCAGTTGACTGTTCTCCATGAGGAAGTGGAAAGATATAAAGATTTAAAAACTCGTTTATATCAGGATATGTTGGATAATATTGTGACCAGAGAAGAATACCATGAGTATAACCAGAGATTTTCGGATAAGTTGCATAATGCGGAAGAAGCAAAAACGTGAACTGGAAAAAAAGAAGAAAAGGCAGTAGTGAAGGGAAAAGGGAACATCCTGGATAGAAGATTTTAAAAGCTATCAGAATATCACACAGCTTGACCGTAAAGCAGTAGTCACATTAATTGATAAGATTATCGTTTATGGAAAAGACCGTCTGGAAATTCAGTTTAAGTATGCCGATGAAATACAGGAAATGACGGAGGTAGCTCAAAATATTCGGGAAATAGAAGAAAAGGAAGGTAGATTCAAATGCGGTGCGTAAGTTACACAAGAACCACATCATGCAAATACAGTGAAAGCATTCCGACAGATATTATTCAGCAGCAGAATGAACAGATTCAAAAATATATACAATCGCATGGCTGGAAGCTGGTTGCGAAATACAGTGACAGAAAAAGGGATGATAACGAGAATACTGCATTTGAAGAAATGACAGTGGATGGTATCAGCAGGAAGTTTGACATGGTGGTGGTAAATAGCATTGATCGCTGTGGTAAATATATTTCCTGTGCTGAAGATGTCCTTGCAAAAACATTCTTCCCGGCAGGAATCCATTTTTCAGTAGTACAGGATGATTTTTGCAGTATCGGAAAAAGCAGAGAAGAAATTGGTGAATATTTTAGAAAAGAAAAAATTGCGGTACAGATAAAGAGTATGCGGGAGTTCGCTGTGCGAGAGCAAATTGAAGGATATTATAACGTACATGATGAAAAGTATGGATACATACTTTCAGAAGACCGGAAAGAGTTACTGGTTGAAGAAGAAGCAGCTACGATTGTACGTGAAGTGTTTCAAATGCTTTTGAATGGTGTATCAGTAAAAAAATAGCCGATATTATGAATGAGAGAGGTGTTGAATCACCTATGGTACATAATGCCAGGGTGGGACATAAGCATTGGCCACATTATGAAAATAAATGGAGTGAAGGATCGCTTCGGAGAATCTTAGACTGTACAGCGTATGACGGCTATTGGAAGAAAACAATCAATGGAAAACTCTGTACAATTCCAATTACTCCGATATTGGAAAAAGGCGTATTTGATAAGGCAAAAGAAATTGTAAAAAGCCGGTCAACGACAAAAAACGCAAAGGCGGAAAACTGGGACCGTATGTTCATAAAATATTTGATGAAGAAACAGGAAAACCACTGTATTTGAGAAATTTTCAAAGCGGAGAGTCTGTATTTGTATTGAATTCAAAGATAAATGAGCTACCAAAGAGCAAAAGAATTTATATAGAAGTAGACGTAGTTACAAGAGCAGTAAAAGAAGCAATTCAATCGGAAATGGATATGGCAGAAAGAATGACCAGATATTTGGAAACGGAAGCTATACAGAAACTGTTACAAAAAGAACAACAGCAATATTCAGAAAAGGCTTGGATGATATTTCAGGAAATGGAGCAGGTAGAAAAAGATCGTATTCCGATATATGAGAAATTTAAAAATAATGAGCTTACAGAGACAGAGTATCTGAATAAAAAAGAAGAAATACAGTCACAGCTACAAATGTATGAAATGGATTTTGAAGGACTTATGGAGCGGTTTGCCGAGATGAAGAAAGCATTCAGCAATGAAAATGAATGGATAAAGACGTTTCAGAGAGTGGAGCTTCCAGAAGATCTGGAATTTGAACATGTGAAGAAATGGGTAAATAAAATAATTGTTTCAAATTTCAAAGAGGTGCATGTGTATTTGACAATGCAGAGATGGAGAGATTATTTTCCAGAAGAATGGTTGGAGGAATAGTTTATGGCGAGAAAAAGCAGAAGAAATAAAAGTACTGAAGTAAATATTTCTCAGGACATAGTCAAAAATAAAAATCTGTTAGATACAGCAATATATGTTCGTTTGTCTGTTGAGAACGGTGGAAATGAGACAGATGAAACGCTGGTAGTACAACAGATGTTGGTTGAAAAATATATTGAAGAACATCCTGACTTGCGACTGGCAGGTACATATAGTGACAATGGATTTAGTGGAACCAATTTTGATCGACCTGGATTCATAAAACTTATGGAAGATGTGAAAACAGGAAAAATTCAATGCATTGTTGTAAAAGACTTATCACGTTTTGGCAGGGATTATTTGGAAACAGGATATTATCTGGAAACCATTCTTCAAAGACTTAATGTAAGGTTTATTGCAATTACGGATGATTATGACAGTTCCAGAAAGGAAGATCAGGAGAATATCAGTGTACCTCTGAAAAATATGGTTAATGCCATGTATGCAAAAGATATGTCAAAGAAAATATTGGCTGCAAAGGATGCACAGAGGAGAAATGGAAATGTGACATTGAGTAAGGTGGCGTTTGGGTATATTCGCTCAGAAGACAGGCACAGACAGATTGTGGATGAGGAGACAGCCCCATTTGTAAGAATGATATTTCAGTGGTACATGATGGGAGTCAGTAAGCCTAAAATTGCAGACAGATTAAATCTTATGGGTATTGCAACACCAGGCAGAGAGAGAAGATGGAAAATTTAACGGTTCCCCTGGAAAAGACAAAATGGCGTGCGGACAGTGTAGATAAAATTTTGAATAATCCGACATATGCCGGAGATATTGTGACAGGAAAATTGAAACAAGCGTTGTATAAAGGCGTCAAACAGTATAAGACAAGTCCGGAAGACTGGAATATTCAAAGAGATATGCATCAGCCTATGATTGCCAGAGACGATTATGAAGAATTGCAGGAAAGAGCAAATGCAATGAAAAAAATAACGAAGGACTGGCGTGTGAAATATATGAAAGATCGGGAGAAATACAAAGATTACTTTGCCGGAATGGTACGGTGTGGAGATTGCGGTCGGACGATGTATTGTGTCCGATATACGCATAATTATAAAACGATGGAGAAAGTTGGAATGTATTACACGTGTTCCGCCCAAAATCATGCTAAAAATCATTGTGACCAGAAAATAGAAGAAAATTTACTGAAAATGCTTGTGATGGATCAGATTCAAATTCTTATAAGGAGTTTATGCGACAGGAAGAAGTTGTTACAGAAAATGAAAACCGATACCAGTGAAAAAAATGCTTTTTATGAAGCCGGTGCAAATGTGCGGATGTTGGAAAGAAAGGTATCGCAGGCAGAAGAAAAGAATGCAACATTATATGAAAATTATGTATGTGGTATTGTTGAAAAAGAAGATTTTGACATGATGAAGGAGCGGTACATTCAGAACTTACAGGAATTAAGGGATGAATTGCAAGCTGCAAAACAGAAACAAAGAATGCTGGAAAAGAAAGCCGACAGATATATGGATATGGTAGATAATCTGGAGCCATATTTGTCTGAACGAAGTTTCAATGAAAAGCTGGTGCAGGAACTTGTAGAATATGTGGAAGTATATAAAAATGGGAACATTCATGTATGTTTCAAATGTGATGATAAATTCCAGCAGATAATAGAATTGATAGAGGGTGTTAAGAGTGCTGAAGAACGCATTATATCTTAGATTGTCACTTGCAGATGGTGATCTGGGAAAAAATAATAAAGATGAAGTAATAGTATTGAAAATCAGAGAACGCTTCTTGTGAACTTTTTGCAGGACAGGGATGATCTGGCTGACGAATATATAGAATACGCCGATGACGGCTATACGGGAACAAATTTTGAACGTCCGGAATTTAAAAGAATGATAGAAGACGCAAAGGCAGGAAAGATAGATACGATCATTGTAAAAGACTTTTCCAGATTTGGAAGGGATTATATTGGTGTTGGAGATTATCTGGAGCAGATACTTCCAATACTGGGAATTCGTTTTATTTCAGTCAACAATAATTATGACAGTAATGATTATCTTGGGAAAACGATGGGAATGGATATGGCTATTCATAACCTGGTTAATAATCTTTACAGCAAAGATATTTCGAAGAAGATAAAAAGTGCGTTGAGAGTGAAATGGAAAAACGGACAATGGACGGGAGGAAAACCGCCATTTGGATATTTAAGAGATACTGAGACGGGAGAATGGGTGATCGATCCGGTAGCAGGAAAATATGTAAGAGCTATTTTTGACAAAGCAATAGAAGGCTGTAATACTACGCAGATTATGTATTATATGAATGAGCAGAAGATACCTACACCGGGAAAATATAATAAAGAAAATGGTCTGACACATTATGGATATAATCAGAAATTACCAGAGACAGAAGTATTATGGGATTGTGGGATGATTCGTACAATCCTTTGCAGATATGAATATACAGGAGCATTAGTACAGGGAAAACGACAGAGTGTTGCAGTTGGAAGTAAAATAACCAGAAAATCAAAATATGGAGATATGGTTATTACAAAAAATGTTCATCCGGCAATCGTATCAGAAGAAGAATATGAACTGGCAAAAGCAACGATCATGTTTATGAATAAGCCAGGATACCGAGGAACAAGAAAATTTGCATTGAAGGGGAAATTAAGATGTGGAAACTGCAGACGTTCGATGGTTCTGATGGAGTCTGGTGCAAATGATAAAGTGTACTGTCCGCATAAAAAACTGACGGGGAAGTTTTCAAAATGTTCAGATGAAGCGGTTCCTGTTATGATTATAGAGGGGCATGTATGGTATGCACTGCAACAAGTTCTCTATGTACTTGATATGATTCGGGAAGATATTGAGGAAAAAGCAAATGCGTTAGACGGTGTAAGGAAAAAGAAGCTAAAGCAATTGGAATTAGAAAATGACAAATTGAAAAGTGAGCGAATGCGGCAATATGAAGCATATGCAGAAGGAATTATTACAAAAGATAAATATTTGCTTATGAAGCAACAGCTTACAGATAAAGTCAACCGCAATGAGACGGAAATGGAAAGACTTACTCACTTATCAGTAGAGGAAAGTACCTATAAAAACAAAGTAGCGTCTGCGATAGAGTTGCTTGATGGAGAAATGCAGCATGAAAAATCACACAGGAGCTGGTTGATGCTACAATTGATACAGTATATGTGTACGATAAAAAACGGATAGAGGTTGTGTTTAAGTTTGATGATATTCTCATGCGGGCAATCGAAAAATACCAGAAGGGGGAAAAAGAAGCATGACATTTAAGAATTTTATATGTAAAGGGGTTTTAGTATTCACAGGTTTGTTGCTGATCGGCTGGCTTGGACAGTATATTTATATAGTGAATGGAGAAATTGACTGGTTCCGCTTGATGTTGGTGTATGGAGTTCCGGTAGGAATACCGCATATGTTTATTATTGTTCCATGGCACTGGGATTTATCCGGTATTCTTGGAATGGTTGCCCTGTGCGTAATTGTAGGTGGCGTATTTGGATGTGTGATTGCAGCAGGTCTGGCAGTCAGAGCAATATGGTACATAGTAGGCTATCCGATCAGCAGAATGCTGGCCGGATATAACGGAAAAAGAATGTAAGGGAATAATATGGTAGAGAATATGACCACGGGTTGACAGCCTGTGGTTTTATTTTGCCATTTCTTGATGCAGAAAGATGTGGTAGAATATCAATCAGTACATAAACAGGGAGAGAAGAAATATGTTAGATGATGAAAAATGTCTTTGCGGATCAGGGCGAATGTATGGGATTTGCTGTAAACCATTCAGTGGAATGAAAATAGAGGATTATAAAAGGGAGCTTGAAAGTAAAAATTATATAAAAGCATATTACATAGCAATTGCTATGCTGACGGATTACCTGGTGAAAGTTAAGAAGCATACAAATAGAAGTTTAAAGGATAATCCGGCAATTGGGAAATTCATACTTCATCAAGATATAAATGCATTATCGGAACTGGCAGACCGCATTTTTTGCAGCATTCCGGAAGGAAATACTGATAATTGGGGAGAAAGATTTGAGACTATAAATAAATTGGTTGATGCGGAAGAATGGAAAAATGAATGCGAATACTACCAGTTATTGTATTATGATTTGAATAATGAAGATGGCAGATTCACAGAACAGATTGAAGCTATTGCAAAGAATATAAAAGTCGATGTACACACAGATCAAAGAATGTTGGAATTACTGCGGTCAGTAATATTACCAACAGGAGAGTTGACAAAGTTGCTGAAATTAGATGACATTTTGATCGAAAAATCAGAGGATTCTCTGATGAAATTAAAATTTCAATTTGACAAGGCAATACAGCTTTCGTTAGTATCCGATAATGAGGGTGCAAAAAAGATTGCAGATGAAGTGATTGAGAAATTGGAAAAAGGAGTACCTTATACGGAAATTGAGCTGTATTCACAGGATATAACTGCTCAAATGTATGAATTGTATTATAATTTTGAGCCAGATAGAAAATGGCTCGATAAAGCTCTGGAGATCCGCAAGCAAATGAAGGTTGATAATTTCAATAGTTCTGGCAAGGCAAAATATTTTTCTGACATAGCCTATGTAAATTGGAAGTTGGGAAACTATGAAGTGGCAGAGCAACATTTTACTACAAGTCTGGGATATGAAGAACGCATTTGCACAGATTTATTTGTTGGATTGCTTGGTAGAACAAAATAAGATTAAGAATTTAAAAGAATATCTGGAAAATGTCGAGTTTAATACATTGGGCGTGGATTGTATAGATTTTCTGATAATATTAGGAAATGCAGCCATACGTTTGAACGACACTTCAAGCATAGAACACTGAAAGGTTATTTGAAGGAAATAAATATTGCAGTTCCATATTATAAATTGTGCTTGAAGGAGCTGGAATTAGAGCTGGAAAAGAAAAGTGGTCGGATTAGGAAGATACTTGGTAAGCTTTCACCGTTGAAAGAGTATTTGATTTTACAGCCACAATTTAATGGAATGGGTATTAATCTGGAAAAGATCATAGAAGATTTGAAAAAATGATAGTACGAAAATGAGAGGATGCAGCATGACAACTGTTTTCCTCTCATTTTGTATTTGGTTGCGGAAAAATTATAGCTACTCAGGAGTATTACGCATACATTCTTTTATAAGTTGTACAGACTTTAAAATCCATTCCATTTCCTGTGAAGTACAATCAGATAACAGGTTCTGTATTTTCTGATAGGAAGGATCGGAAAAAGCAGAATCAGAAGCTGGAGCAGATGCTTCCTTGATCGGAGCTGTTTTTTGAATATCTGTACTGTCATCAAGAAGGTGGTTCTCTAATTCCTGAAGTGCCTGGGTGTATTGTTCCTTTTCTGAATCTGCCATTTTACTTAGAAAAGCAACGTAAGTAGAAAGTTTTTGGTTAATTACTGGATTTCCAAATGAAAGCGTCAGGGTATCGGGCAGAATATTCCCATTGCTGTCCTTTTGAGAATTAAAGTTTAAATCCAGTTGCTCATTCATTTTGAAAATAAGTGAGAGCAGATCAGAAACGGTATGAATATCAAAATCCATGAAAACATTTATACTGATGCCGAGTGCCTGGGATATTTTTAAGAGCTGTTCCGGTTTAGGTTTGCGTTCATCAGATTCATATTTTTGCAATGTACTTATGCTTAGACCAGTAGTCTGTATAAGCTGATCCTGGGTAAAACCATGTAAAGTTCTAAAATATTTAATTTTTTCACCAACAGTCATTATGCTACCTCCATAGCTGGATTATATCATATTTCCTATCATAAAATACACAAAAATATATAAAAATGTATTGACACATACAAATGTATGGTATATATTTAAAACACATACAAAAGTAATATTTAAGTAGAACAAGACATACAAAAGTGATAGCAGATTACAGATAAGTGCTACTTAAATATTAGTAAAATTGAAACTGAGAGATGTGCTGATGTTACTTAAAGTACAGTTAAAAAACAGGAGGAAAAGCAATGGCAGAGATTATTTTTGGAATTGACCATGGAAATGGAAATATGAAGGGAGAAAGCGTATGTTTCCCATGTGGACTTGTTCGATATGTGTCAGAACCGGGAAGATTTATGAATGAGGATATTTTGGAATACCAAGGAACCTATTATACGTTGTCTGATACAAAAATGCCATTTAAGGCGGACAAAACAGTAGATGATGATTATTTTATTCTGACGTTATATGCTCTTACAATGGAAGCCCGGAATAAGGGGATTACGTTGACGGGAAAAGATGTAGTACTGGGAATCGGATTACCTCCGGCAGATTATGGACAGCAGGCAACATCATTCAAGAAATATTTTTTAGATTATGCAAAACATGGAATTACATTTAAAATGAATGAGAAAACAGTAAGTTTCTATTTGAAGGATGTATTTGTCAGCCCTCAGAATTTTGCGGCTGTTATGTGCTTTAAAGCAAGTCTTTTAAAGAAATACCGCACAGTAAACTGCATTGATATTGGAGACGGAACGGTTGATCTTCTGGTGATTAGAAATGGAAAACCAGATTTATCTGTTCGTGTCAGTGATCGTTCTGGTATGGCAGTTCTTAGGTCGGAAATTTCCAATGCAATACAGCAGAACTATGGTATTCACTTAGATTCTTCTGATGTGGAACAGGTGTTAATGCAGGAGGAAACCATTCTGGACGAGGAAGTAATTGTGGAAATTCAGAGAATGGCAGAAAACTGGTTGCAGAGAATCATTAATAAACTCCATACTCATGTGACTGATTTCAGAACTAATCCGGCTGTTTTTCTCGGTGGTGGAAGTCTGTTATTGAAAAAACAGATCGAAAATTCCTCAGAGTTCAAATATGTGGAATTTATTGATGATGTGCGTGCCAATGCTATCGGATATGAGAAATTGACAGCAGCTCGTCTGCGTAGAGGGTAGGAGGTGCGGTTCATGGGACAAATAAAGGTCGTGCTGATCTTCAATGAAGATGATGAACGTCAAAGGGAAGCGGGAGAATATTTAAAAACCAAGAAAAGGTGCAAGACAGCACTTGTGACAGAACTGGTTCATGCCTGGATGAAAAACGGAGAGACAGCAGTGAATACGTTTTCTTCCACCGGAAACATAAATATAGAAGATATTAAAAGGCAATTATTGCAGGATAAAGATTTTTTATCAAGAATTGAGAAATCTATGACTGAGACAGGTAATCAGAATGAGCCAGAAGCGGAGTCGGAAGATAATGAAAATTTAGATATGGATGAAGATATGATGTTGGCAGGGTTGTCAATGTTTGATTCGGAAATTTAAAAATTGAAGTATGGTATAGGGAAGTTGTGCTGAAAAAGATAGGCACTAACTTCCCTATATGTTGTATATTTGAAAATAATATGTTAGCATATTTAGTATGAATATTGACGGGAGGCGGTAAAATGCGATGGGATAAGAAAGGCATTCCACACAAAGGATGGACGGAAATAGGAATAGAAGATTTGGGGGAGGAAGTAGACTTTGGCGAAGAAATAAGATACGAACGATGTGAAATGTGTGGTAATGAGAAGATACGATATGTGCATATTATGACGCATCCGGAATATCGAGGAGAACTGAGAGTAGGGTGTGATTGTGCGTGCAAGATGACGGATGACTATGAAAATCCGGAAGCAAGGGAAAGAGATTTGAAAAATCGAGTACAACGAAAAAAGAATTTTATGAAAAAAGAATGGCGTCAGGTAGTTAGATCTGGGAACTTTACATTAAAGTATAAAGGCGAAAACATTACAATCATGCGTAGCAAATACGGCACGGGATGGGGTGTTTGCTATGCAGGAGAATGGCGTTGGAATTATCATGGGAAAAAGATTTCTGATTTTGACACAGCAAGATTAGTAGCTTTTAATTTGTTTGATGAAATGTATAATTCCAGAAGCGAAGCACAGCCATATTGGGAGGGTGATCGGTGGCTGTATTGTGAGTAAGTATATATGTTACTGCTGATATGCAATGATTGTATATCAGCAGTAATGAGTAATTCTGTTAAAAGTTAAAAACAGCACTTATTTGATTTCCACAAACAGGATCATATTTTACATATTTGCCAAGAAGGTTTCTGGCTCTTTTTCCTAGTTGTTCTTTAACAGAAGAATCGGTGATAAAAGCGGAGCCGATGGTTATGGATGAAATATTTTGGGCATTTTCAATCATTACAGAACCATTTGTTACTGTCTTGCGGTCTGAATTTTTGGAAAGATTGCTCTTTACTAGGAGGATATAATTATCAGGCAAGTTGGTGGTTATTATGATAGAATTGTCATATTTTTGAATGTCAAAGGTGACATATAATTCTTTTCCGACTTCAGGAGCTTCGGGTTGCATACTTGCTGGTAATGGTGGAATTTCTCCCATACGGATTTGGCGTCCATTATAATACCAAGTATGATTTTCATCACATGTAAAATATTCTTTGCCACGGAATAATCCGTGAAAGGTGACAAATTTTGATTCATCTTCTGGAAGGAGGGGGATTTTTGCACCTCTATCAGTATATACCTTATTATCTACTTTCCTAAATTTCCATACGGCATCTAAAAAACTGATATTGAAATATTGAGCAGCGTCTATAAAAATCAGATCATCACCATGAAAGTATCCATATTTATTGTTGTAATCGTCCGCATATTTTTTTACAAATTTGTACACTTCTTCATCGAAATTCGTATAACTTAACTGTTTATGTAAAACAATTTTATTGAGAAGGGCATTAACACTGGCAGGGATTTGAATTTGATATTTGGAATACACATTTCTGCGTACTCGTGTAAATAACTCATCTACATCAATGTTTGGTTCTAAAATCTCATCACAGATAGCCTGGGTAAATGGACTCATTTGATTGGCAATACCGATAGAAGTATATTGAAACTGAGTTCCGTAAGCAATATATACATCTTCAGCAGCAGTTATCTCAGAATAATACCCTTTAGATAAGCCAAAATCTGAACGACAGGCATCCAGAATGAGGATAAGCCGTCCTTTTCCTTTATATAGAGAGATAATATCTTGAATATTCATTGCGGATGCTTCAATATCTTTGCTTTTCTCAAACTTGGATGCAAAATCAACTGGATAAATATAATTATTACCGTTATTATGTCCGCCGTGTCCGGTAAAGTATACGATATGGATAGCATCACAAGGCGAATGGGAAGCATTATCTTCTAAAGCAGGAATGATTTGATCTTTTGAGACGTTTTCGATTTGTTTGACATCAAATCCGATTTGAACAAGTCGTTTATGCATAGCCTGAATATCATATTTTACACCAGGAAGATCGTCTGTTCTGACTAGAGACGATTTTTCATAATTGCTTGCTGAGAAAAGTATAGCGTTTTTTTTCATTTGAATCCTCCATCGTTTATTATAAGAGTGCAAGGAAGCAAGACCGCAAAAGTATAAAAGAAGGATGCAGAAATAAAGGAGTTTCTGCATCCTTGAATTATTTGACGGGCTTGTAGTTGCGTAATGCAGTTTTTGTTGATTTTATAATTTCCAGTAAAAATTCTTTTTCCTGATTGCTGCAATCAGAAGTAAGTTCTTTTATATCAGCATCGAACTTGGAAACCAACACAGGGGTATTATCGTATAAGAGCTGATCCACGGTTGTATCAAGACTCTGTGCAATCCCTAACAGAGTAGCCAGACTTAACTTGGTATGTCCGTTTTCGATACTGCTGACATAGGTAGGGGCAACGTCAATCATATTTGAAAGTGTTTCCTGAGTCATTTTTTTTGACAGACGTGCAGTGCGGATTCTCTTTCCAATAGCAAGATAATCAATTTCTACTTCCAAACCTGTCACCTCCTAGACTTTGACTATTAGTTAATGTTTACAATGAAACTCCACACACGTTTGATATTCCTTATTGTATTCCTAAAAGAGATATATTATAATTAAATATAAGTAGAACTTTAGTGCAATTATTCACATGTAGTAGAAGAATACATAAAACACCGGGGGTATCAAATTTGGAAGATACAATTACAGGTGTTGAATTTTATTCCAACGTGAAAACCTCGGAGGTGGAATGGATATGGTATCCATATATTCCCTGTGGGAAAATTACAATGTTACAGGGTGATCCGGGAGAAGGAAAATCAACATTAATTATTCATATTGCAGCTATATTGACAAAAGGCGGATATTTACCGGACGGTCAAAAGATAAAAGAACCGGAGATTGTGATATATCAATGTTCAGAAGATGGAAAAGGCGATACGATAAAACCAAGACTTGAACAGGCAGGGGCAAATTGTAATAGAGTTGCATTTATAAAAGACGATAATGGAGAACTGACACTGGAAGATGAACGCATAAAGACTGCAATTAACCAGATTGGTGCAAAAATGGTTGTGCTTGATCCGATACAGGCATTTATTGGACATAATGGAAATATGACCAATGCCGTAAAAATGCGGGAAACACTGTCAAAACTATCCAAGGTTGCAGAAGAAACAAACTGTGCGATTGTTCTGGTGGGACATATGACAAAGAATAGCGGTGGAAAGCAGATTTATAGAGGATTAGGAAGTATTGATATTGCCGCAACAGTGAGAAGTATTCTTATGGTATCAAGAGACAAAGAAGAACCATGGAAAAGATATATGTTTCCGGTGAAATCGAGCCTTGCACCAGAAGGCGAACCAATCGGATTTGAACTGGATAAAGAAAAAGGTTTTCACTGGATGGGAAAATGTCAGATAAATATAGAGGAATTGCTGGCTGTGGAAAAAAGTACCGCCAAAAAAGATGTTGCGGTTGAATATCTTCAAACGTTGTTGGCGGTGGAAGATCTGCCAAGTACATATATCTATGAAAAAATGAAAGAATATGGTATTGCCAAGCGAACGGTACAGGAAGCAAAGAAAATTGCGGAGATTAGTGCATATAAAAAAGGCAAGATATGGTACTGGCATATGGAAGTGGGGGACAGCATATGAATGAACAAGAAAAACATGCTGTAAGCCAGGAAGAACGAAAAGAGAAGATTCGTGCAAGATACAAGGGCGTAGATCGTAGTGAATTGGAGTTCATTCCAGCGAAACAGAAAGAAAAACTATTTGAGGATGTAGGCACAAAAAGAGTGTGTGCATATTGTCGTGTGTCTACGGATGATGCTAATCAGACATCTTCATATGAACTGCAGAAAAATCATTATGAAGATATGATAAAAGAACATGCAGGGTGGAACCTTGTTGGAATATATGCAGATGAAGGTATTTCAGGAACATCCTTATTGCATAGAGATGAATTCAACCGTATGATTTCAGACTGCCAAGCTGGAAGAATAGATTTGATAGTTACCAAAAGCGTATCCAGATTTGCCAGAAATATTGTTGACTGTATTGCTAAGGTTCGTGAACTGGCAAATTATGAAGCCACAGGTTGGGTGTATTTTTTGAGACATGAGCACAATTTATAACTGACTTGACGTTAA
>ENA-OQJH01000007-OQJH01000007.1-human-gut-metagenome-genome-assembly--contig:-NODE-7-length-96210-cov-9.379370_pt1 | contig 96210 bp, 132 predicted proteins | sample MGYA00242597_ERZ504763 | MGnify/ENA primary metagenome ERZ504763 (study PRJEB26092, sample SAMD00036359) | human gut metagenome | host: Homo sapiens | study: EMG produced TPA metagenomics assembly of... | reverse complement strand
GGATTCTGGATGCCATTGTCGGATGACCATCCGTCCTTTTGGGCATGAAAAAAAGCCCGACTTGCTTTGTCACAAAGTGGGGCAAAATTAAAATACGAAATGATAAACTTGAAATTTCTAGAGTAATTTCGCTTTAGCAATTTCACAAAAAAGCCATTTTCTTGAAATTGCTAAGGCAAAACAGGCCACGAATTTTCATTTTCCGATGATTTTCTACCTATTGGAGGTAATGTCCGAAAAATTGATATAAAAATACCCCTGTCAGATTTCTCCGACAAGGGTGTATTATCAGTTGTTATTCTTTTCTTTTTTGCTTTGGCTGCTTTTAGGATATCCACAAGATTATCTCCGTTTAGAACATCCGGATAATCCTCCTGAAACTCCAACAAAATATCCTTATTCTGCATTTCATCTTCACGAATTTTCTCATACAGTGCCGAAAGATCCGGATTCTGGTAAACTGCCTCGATGAAAGTTCTCGATGATTCCGGTAAGTTCTCATACCCCTCATACAATTCATCAGCAGCTCGTTTGATGCTATCTAAACTAATTTCTTTTTTAGCATTCTTTTGCTCAATAAGAATTCCTACAACATCTGACAGATCATTTTTATACTGTCTGCCTGCCATTAACTTCATTACAACCAAATATTCTGCTGATACAGTCCGGATTCTTAAAACATTTGAGAATGTCTTATAATACTGCGAATACTGGATCAATTTAGGCGTATAAGATGCTGTCTTCATGAAGTCTGTGTTTAACCATCCATTTGGAAGGCCCATCCGGTCTCCAACATGGTTAATGGCATCTTTCATAGAGGATGATGCCTGTATAATTGCATCCATATCGTATGTCATCTCACGAAAGCCATAATTGATGAGTACCGCTGCACCACCAATCAAAATAATTTCAGCGGGCATTCGTGATCCATTCATTTTCCTAAATTCTTTTGATAATTCTTTCAGATACCCATCCAAATTATCTTTTGTAAATGGTACTTCAGACAAGGTTTCTTACCTCGCTTTCTACAATATTAAACCTCATAAACTCAGGAATTGCCCTTTTTCTTGCCTCTATTTTTACAGTCTCACTATGCATAACCGCAGCCTGAATCAGCACACTTGAAGGATACACCACCTGTGCCAATTTATGTCTACGGATATCGTTATAATTCGTACACATAGGAAGGTCATTAATCTTCGACAAATAATCAATCATTCCCAGCAAGTACAAAGATTCTGGATACCACATTTTTTTATAAAGACTTCGGATTGTATCATTTTCCAAAGTATTAATAATAAAATCAATATCACCCATATCCTTTACATGGTGGCAAGTGTTGCTTTTGAACGTTTCAAAAGAACTACGGTATTCTGCATTTTGTGCCATTTCCTGCTCATCTGCTTCCAATAAAGCATCAACTGTAACATTCAATGCTTTTGCTATTTTATATAGTGTTCCAGCTGAACATTTTTCCATTGAAGTTTTTCCACTGCAAATGTCCGATATTGTGGCTTGTGCAACACCACTTGTTTTACTCAACTTATACCGACTCATTTTGGCTTCCCTAAGAAGTTCATCAATAATCATGTATCATCAACTCCTTTCTCTTATATTATATCGGCACACCGAAGTATAGTCAAGGATATTTTACAAAAGAACTTCCATATATCTGCGGATCACATTATCAACCCGAAATAGCTTTGCATACTCCATGAGTCGATTCAGGTCCTTGTCTCGTCTGGAAACATATGTCTTCAGAATGGAATTGAAATCCTGTGCTTCAATACTGCTCCGGCTTCTCATCAGGTCACAAATCGTCCGTTCCAGGTCATACATCGGAATCATATTCCCGTCATTGTCTTTCACAATGATCTTTCCGACATCCAGTAATTCTCGTTTTACCGTATATACTTTACAACTTCCATCCGCTGTAAGCCGATGCGCATTGTAACCGCTGTATATGGTAAGTGTGTGGACAAACGGTTCTCTGTCTGTCAGGCCATGATAATAAAAAGCCTCGTCATGTGAAAAAACAGCATTTGCACATCTTTTATGAAGCACATACAGTTCATCTACCCAATCCGATCCCGTTGAATAAACGCCCCGGCTGACCGACTCCAATCCGTTCTCTCGGACATATTTGTAAAACTTAAATTTTGAAATTCCAGATTCTTCCGCAATTTTCGGTGTAATATAATCATAATTTTGAACCAATCTTGTCATCTCATCCACAGAATCACCATCCTTCCGTGCTTATATTGTAATCGAAATAAGCACGGAAGTCGAGCTTTATTCTGTTAAAAGACATCCATGTCATGTTGAGATGCCAGCTCTTTGTACGGATAATCGTCGTTCTGCCGTTCCGTGAACATATCATTGACCAACCCGATGGTCAGCAGATCGAGGTCGGCGATGCTGATACCGAGCTGTACACAGCGCAGCAGAAAGAGCGGGGTGGTCATTTCCCGCTCACTTTTGCGAGGTTTTTTCTGGATTCCACCTCCGTCTGCACATTCAGGCCCCACAGTTCGATCAGCTGGGGCAGGATCTGATAAATGGAGAAGGTGTTGAACTGGTCCAGGAACTCCTCCGGGCTGTCCGGCACATTGGCCGGGTCTGCATGACGGGCCATCAGCCATGCCAGATCCTCGAACATCTCCAGACTGAACAAATCGAGGTTGGAATTGTCCTCCTCATTCTCACCCACACTCTTTTCCAGCTGGCGCAGGTCCTTGTAAATGTCGCGGCCGAACTTGATGCGGTACAGGCGAGGCACAGCGGCACTTGCCTTAAAGGTGACTTCCTTGCCATCGATCTCGATTTTCTTAGTAACTGCCATAATCGTAATCCTCCAAAATTTCATGTAAAATTGGCAGAGCCGAAGCCCTGCCGTATATCGTGTTTCTTACTCTGCCGGGTCAATGCTGACCAGTGCATTACCGCCGCTCACAGTCGGCAGCTTTCCATCCCACTTCTGAACCTTCTGGTAATCGATCAGCGTATCGGACAGGCTTTCTGCCAGTTTGCGGTTTGCTTCTGCCTGTGCGTCTGCGGCAATAGAAGTCTTCTGAGCTTCCGCCTCTGCATTGGTGATTGCCACCTGCTTATCCGCTTCTGCCTTGGCAATGGCAGCTTCATTCTCAATCTTCTGCTTATCCGCGTTCTGCTGTGCAATGGACTTCTGCTGGATGGCTTCGTTATAGGCATCCTCGAAATTCATGTCGTTGATGACGACCTTGTTTACGAACACAACGTCCTCACCATATTTCTGCACAAGGGACTCTGCCAGCTTCTGCTGTGCCAGAGGCTCGATCTTGGTGCGGTTGGTTACCTCATTGGGCCAAGTTCAGCCATTGCAGACTTGATTGCCGATGCCACCAGCTCGTCACCGACCAGATTCTTGATGTCGGACACATTCGCATACAGCCATGCACTCTTCTCAGGAAGCACCTGATAGGTCACGATGACATCAGCAGCATACACAGGGGTCTTGTCAGAGGCTTCGCCCCAGACCTGTGCTTCGATGTGCTTATCCTGCTGCTTGTTGTTGACCTTGTGAATGCTCTGCACAAAGGGGATGCAGAAGTTGAGCTTGCCACTCTGGATGGTGGTCTCCTGGATCTGGCCGAAGCTGGTCTTCACGCCCGTGTAACCGGTGGGGATGATGTGGAACGAGCAGACAGCCAGTACCAGAACGATGATCACTGCGAACAAAGGAAAAATCTTCTTCATAGTCATATACCTCTTTATAATAATGTAAGCAGAGCCGAAGCCCTGCGGTGTGTGTCGGTCACTTAGCCCTGCGGCTCCTCGGTGTGACTGGTGTCTTCGGTGTCCACAGCTTCCGCCTGCGGCTCGTAGACCGCATCGTACCACTTGTTATAGACATCATCCGTGGTGTTAGTACCGGTCTTTGCCTTGACATAACCGTTTGCCAGAGGGGTTGCCTGCAGGTTCAGGGTGTCTGTCTTGACTTCCTTGCTGTCCTCGTTGGTCTCACCCTCGATGGACGGACGGCTTGCTACACAGTTGTACAGCACATGGCGGATGTGACGCTGGTCACCATCGAACTCAAACAGGAAGGCGAAATGTTCCAGTTCCACATTGGCGTTCTCAGCAAGCACGCCGTTACCATCCAGCTCCTCGTGCATGATGTCCGTGAGGAAGCTCTCCGGAATCAGTGCGATCTCCAGATCACCCTCGTAGCCGGAGTTGTTATTCACGACATAATAGGCGATATTGTCCGCATAGAACGGCTCGATCTCACCGTTAGCATCCATAGAAAGACTGACTGCACCGGGGATGCGGACCGGCTTTGCGTAAGTGACGCTGCCATCTTCGTCAAAGGTCGCCTTGGCATAATGGCAGTTTTTCAGGCCAAATTTGACCTTATTGCTTTGCTTCGACATTGGTTATTCCTCCTATCGCCCTGCGGCCGACTTATACGGTCAGCTCATACAGGACTTCATACATCTTTTCGGTTTCGATCCAGACCTCGCTTTTCTCATAATAGAGTTCATGCGAAGTCAGGACTTCTTCAATAGTTGCTTCCATATCCGGGTCTTTGTAATCGGTATACACCTCAATGTCCAGCCGGTTGAATGGTAGTACACAAGGTTATCCGCACCGAAATTCTCGGCTTTCGGATACAGGAAGCAGATAAACGGTGGATCAGGGCTCTCCCCTTCTGCGAAATGGTCATACGCATAAGGAAGCCCCATCTCCTCCACCAGAGCTTTTACTTCTTCGTGGGTCATTGGTTTCTCCTTACTTTAGTGCCTTTTCGATGAGGGACTGTAGCTGCTCGATACCTGCCTGTTCAGCCGGAGCGATATGCGGTCTTCCTGCCACCCGCCCGCCGCCGCGCTTAGCATGTCCCTTTTCCAGCAGATGTGCCAGCTGGTAGCGGTTCTTGGAATGCACCACCATCTGAATACTCTGGCTGGATTCGGACTGTTTGGTCGCCATCCAGCTTCCTTTGTATGCGCCCGTTCTGGACGGTGCATTGGCAGAGATCTGGTCTTTGACCGTTTTCGCAGATTTGCGGACTGCCTTCTTAACCTCGGTGGAGGCAAGGGTCGCATATTCTTTTAAGCCCTCGTTGATGGCATCTGCCATCTCATCGATGCTGACAGTTCTGCTCATCCGGCTGCCTCCTTTCCAGTCTGCAATGAATCTTCAGGATCTTCTTCTGATAGTTCATCGGGTCAACGGATTCGATATTGTAGAGCTGATCCCGGAAGCGGATGCGGTAACCAGTGGAAGTTAATCCTCTGGTCTCGCTGCACCAGCGAACCGTAAACACCACGCTCTTCTGTTCGGCTGTGACCTCACCTTCTTCTTCCTGTGCCTGATAGGTCGAAACGTAGGCAAAGCAGGTGAAATATTCCTCCCATGTGTTCCGATGGTTTCCGACCTTATCGGTCACGACCGTGCTTTTCTCGATTGTGATCCGCTCATTCAGTTTCTCGATCATCAGAACACCCCCTCCCTCACAGCAAACAGAATGGAACGAAGCGTCAGCATCAGCTGCTTATGGTCAGCTTCGTCCCGGTGCTCATAGAGATACCCCAGTGCATACAGAATCGCCACACGACAGGTGCTGCGCAGGCTTCCAGTTCCCTTGTGGGCTGTACTCCGTTCTCGGCATCCTGGTCAGCGGCATTGACTGCCTCCCACTGGTCTTCCGAAAGACGGCCAACGTCCTTGCACATCTGCTCCGCAGAAGATAAAAGGATGCCGATCAAGGCATCCTCATCGCTGCTGTCCACGCGGAGATAGGTCTTCGCTTCGTAAAGCGGGATCAGTGCCATAACCGGCTCCTCCTTTCCAGACTTTCTTAGCCCTGCGGTGCCATCTGCAGAAGCTGTACGGCTTCCGGCAGGATCAGCTTGCCATCCACACGCTGGGTGGTCAGGAAACCGACCTGATCAGTACGGGCATACAGCTCGTTCAGACGGCGGAAGGTGCGGTTCTGGCGGTCAGCCACCCAGTAGTAGCTGTAATCGCCAAAGGCCATGACCTTGCTGCCACCCTTGATCTCCGGCATGAAGGCTGAAGTCTTCAGAGGACGGTTCAGCAGGGTATCCGGCTTGCCGATCTCCAGACCCGGCTTCCAGATATAGTTGCCGTTGTTGTCCTTGATGGTCATCAGCTGCAGCACCAGGGCTTCGTTGCAGAGAACTGTGCCTTCTTGCGGTACGGAGCCTTCAGTGCATAGTAGAGCTTGAAGATCTCATCAAAAGAGACAGCCTCCTTCTGGGCAGCGGTCACACCGACCTTTGCACCACCAGTTTCCGCCAGCAGACCCAGAGGCTTGCCCACACCGTCACCGGTGATAAAGGCACGCTCCTCTGCGTTGCCCATACGCACACCGAAACGGCGGGCAATATAGGTGGCAAGATCGAAAGTAGAATCATTGAGCAGCTCATTGGAGATCTTGATCATAGTGCCCAGCTTGTACGCAGACAGCATGGTCTGGCCGAAAGTGGTATCGCTCTCCGGGATCTCCTCGCCCTCATCGATCCAGCTGGCTTCACCGGTATCCTCTGCGATAGGGATCTTACGGGTGCCGGAGCTGGTGCGGATGACGGTTGCCAGGCCACGGAAGATGTTGTTCTCCTCCAGTGCCTCCACCAGCTTCTTCTCGAACTCATCGGGAACGGTAAAGCCGCCCTCGGTGTCCTCACCTACAGACAGGGCATTGCGGACTTCTCCGTAATGGCCACGGTTGCGGATCATGTTCCAGAAGTTTTCGGCATACTCGGCAGTGGCGGTCGGCTTGACATCCTTCTTGGCACCGTTCTTCGGGTCCGCGTGGACTGGACTGGAAGTCGGTGCGGACAGCTGTGCTCGATCTGTGCCTGCTGCTCCAGACGCTCGATCTCTGCACCCAGGTCCTTGACCTCCTGTGCCATCTTGTTGTACTGCTCCACGGCCTCAGCCTTTACCAGACCGTTCTCGCCGCGGTTCTTCTCCAGAAAGTCCTTGGTCTGCTCCCAGAGAGTGTTGCGCTTGGTGCGCAGTTCCAGAATCTTACTCATAGTGTTTGTCCTCCATAGATTGATTTGTGGTGATATGAAAAACAGCCTGAATGCACATCACTTCATGCACTCAAGCTGTTTCATCAGGATATTGTAGGGAATGCTGCCATCCTCGGTCTTGCCGTCCATGTCAAGAACAGGCCCCGGATTGGCAGGCGGTTCTGCCGGAGGGGTCGGCTCTGCGGACGGTTTCGGGTCAGCAGGCGGTTCCTTCGGCTCAGTGTGTTTCTGGCCCACATCTTCCGGCTTCACACCCAGACGGTTCAGGACGATTAGATCCATCTGACGACTGGAGAAAAGGTGCCCTGCCGTATCCTTCTGGAACGGCTTCTTTTCTTCGCCCTCGCCCGGTTCACTGTCAGGGTCTTCTTCCGGATTCTCCGGGTCTGCCGGGTCACTGTCCGGCTCCTCCTCTTTCTTTGCAAAGAGGATCTCGTCTGCGAAGCCCAGCTCCACAGCCTTCTTCGCATTCATCCAGGTCTCATTGCTCATGAGGTTGGCAATACGGGCGTGGCTGAGTCCGCTCTTTGCAGCATAGGCATTGATGATGCTCTCCTTGACTTCGGTCAGCACCTCAATGGCTTTTTCCATGTCCTTGGTATTGCCCATCGCAACCGTGCTGGGGTCATGGATCATCAGCATGGCAACAGGGCTCATCTGGACAGTATCACCGGCCATTGCCACAACGGATGCCGCCGAAGCTGCAATCGCATCGATCTTGACCGTGATACTGCCCTTGTAGTCCCTGAGCATGGTATAGATCTCGGCAGCGGCGAACACATTGCCGCCCGGAGAGTTGATCCAGACGGTAACATCCCCCTCACCGGATTCCAGCTCATCCCGGAACATCTGCGGCGTGATCTCATCGCCCCAGAACGATTCCTCATCGATGGGACCTTCCAGCCGGAGGATTCTGGTATCGTCACTGTTTTTGATCCAGTTCCAGAATTTCTTCATCGGGTTCTCCTTCTTTCATTCTTTCGTGGCTTACTCTCACTCAGCCGGTTATCGCTGTCAGATTCTTCTTCCAGGTCTTGTTCCTCTGGCTGTGTCTGTTTGGGCTGATTCTGCTGAACTGCGGCAGCTTTATTCTGCTGTGCCACCCCCGCATCTTTCAGCTTCACATAGCCGCCGTTCAGGTAGTAGTCATCTCCGCCCTCCTCTGCCGGGATGAGATCCATGTTCTCCAGACGATGCACATCATTCGGAGAGAGGAAACCGTTGCTGATGCCGGTCGCATAACCGTTCATCCGGCTCTGGTAATCGCCACGGAGCAGCCCATCCACATTGAATTTCGGGAAGTAGGTATCCTGCTCCTCCTCCAACAGCAGATCCTTGATGATGCCCTGCTCGATGCGGACAAGCCACGGAGTCAGGGAGTGCATCACGAAGTTCAGCGACTGGTATTCAATGTTGGAGAATGTGGCTCTGGACAGATCGGCTACCAGATGCGGAGGCACACGGAAGATGCGGCAGATCTCCGTCACGGAAAACTGCTTCGTTTCCAAAAACTGGCTGTCTTCCGGCGGCAGGGAAATCGGTTTGTAGGCCATGCCCTCTTCCAGCACTGCCACACGATGGGCGTTCGCTGCGCCACCATAAGCCGCTTCCCAGCTATCCCGGATACGGTTCGGGTCTTTCACAACGCCGGGATGTTCCAGCACACCACTGGGCTGTGCGCCGTTCTTGAAGAAAGAAGAACCGTACTTATCCACCGCAATGGAAGTACCGAGGCTGTTCTTCATCATGGCGATCGGTGAGAAACCGATCAGACCATTAAACCCAAGCCCCGGCACATGGAAGATCTCGTCCCGGCGAAAGTAGAGGTCTTTATTCTGCTCTCCCGGAACTTCATCCGTGTAGGCGTGGTAGATATAGTAAAGCTCGCCACTCTCATCTCGGTCGACTTCGACATTTTCCGGTAAAAGCGGATACAGACCCAGTACCGTATTCCTGCCATCCGGACGATCTGTGCGTAGCGTTGCCCCAGAGGAGCAGGTGGGTCATCAGTGTTTCCCAGAAGACAAAGGATGTCATCTCCGGGTTGGGCTGGCGATACAGAATCTTATACAGCGGATGATCCTCGCCTTTTCCTTGTTGCCGTTATCGTCTGTCATCCGGTACAGATGCAGCGGCAGTGCCGCAATGGACTCTGCCAGCAGACGGACACAGGCATACACAGTCGGGATCTGCATGGCGGCTTTCTCATCCACCTGCTCCCCGGCATTGGAGCGACCAAACACAAAGGTCTGCCCGGAATCGCGGACGTTATCCGTGACCTTCGGCAGACCTTCTTTTGGCTGTTCTGTTTTGGGAGAATCCCTTGGGTTCTCAAACCCCATCCATTCCCAGAATCCCATTAAGCCTTATCCCCCTTTTCCAGTTCCGGCAGACCGGCAAGGCTGGTACCGAGGGACGCAACACCTGCCACGATCACTGCACTGCGACCGCCATCCAGTCCACCGTGCCGCCGGGCATCTGTGTCACAACCAGGGCCGCGCCGGTCTGGAACATTGTCTTTGCAGCACGGATGCCGGCTGCCTTCCACCATTCTGCACTCATCAGATACTTCATTGTGTTTTCCTCCAAATCTTCATATCAAAAAACGATCATGTCACGTTCGTCATAGACGCTTCCCTGCTGCTGTCCTTCGTTTCGGATGCAGCGGTCCAGTGCCATGATCGCAGCGACGATACCATCGATCTTCTCCGGCGATTTTGCCTTTGTCGGCTTGATATTGCCTGCCGGGTCGGTATCCACGACCACATTCCCCGCCATCCATGCCATGACCGGATTGCCGCCGTGGGTAATACGCCCTTCCATCAGGAGCTTGTAGAACTCTTTGGTAGGCGGGCTCATATCTTTAAAGCCCTGACCGAAAGGCACGACCGTAAATCCCATCCCCTCAAGGTTCTGGGTCATCTGCACCGCACCCCATCGGTCAAAGGCAATCTCCAGAATGTGATAGGTCTTGCCCAGCTCCTCAATGACTTTTTCGATAAATCCGTAGTGGATGACATTGCCTTCTGTCGCCATCAGGTAGCCCTGCTGATACCAGACATCATACGGAACGGATGCCCTGTGCACCCGCTGGGGGATCGTATCCTCCGGTATCCAGAAAAACGGAAGCATGATGTACTTCTCCTCTGGAACTCTGGGCGGGAACATCAGCACAAAAGCCGTGATGTCTCCAGTGCTGGACAAGTCCAGTCCTCCATAACAGTCACGGCCTTTGAGGCTTCCATATCGATTGGCTGATTGCCGAGGTCATAGATGTGTTCCGGGATAAACCGGGTCAGCGAGGACACCCACATGTTCAGACGAAGCTGCTTGAACACATTCTCCTCTGCCGGGTTATCCAGTGCTTCCTGATATGCATCCCGGACACGCTGGATCTGAATGGTCTGCCCCAATGAGGGATTTGCCTTATACCAGTTGGCTTCATCATGCCAGTCATCCTCATCTGTCAGTCCATAGACCACAGGATAAAAGGTGTGGTCGATCTTACGTCCAGCCAGCAGGTCAAGGGCTTTCATGTGGAGCTCGTAGCAGATGCTCTCCTTATCCGTACCGGCCGTGGTGATCAGGAAGAACAACGGCTGCTCACGGGCATCACCGGAACCTTTGGTAAGGACATCGTAGAGTTTTCGGTTTGGCTGAGCATGAACCTCATCCAGCACCAGACCTGACACGTTCAGACCGTGCTTCGTACCAACTTCGGCAGACAGAACCTGATAAAATCCTGCGTTCCCGTAGTTCACGATGCGCTTGGTGGCTGCCATGATCTTGCACCGTTTCAAAAGTGCCGGGGTCATCTGCACCATCTGGTGGGCAACATCAAAAACAATGGATGCCTGCTGGCGGTCAGCCGCCGCACCATAGACTTCGGCAGATGGCTCATTATCGGCAAAAAGCAGATACAAGGCCACCGCAGCGGCAAGTTCGGACTTGCCGTTCTTCTTACCTATTTCGACATAAGCCGTGCGAAACTGACGGTTTCCCTTTTCATCCACGATGCCGAACACATCCCGGATGATCTGCTCCTGCCAAGGAAGCAGCCAGAACCGCTTGCCCGCCCACTTGCCTTTGGTATGACGCAGGTTTTCGATAAAAGTCACTGCCCGGTCTGCTTTTGCGGCATCGTAATGGCAGGTCGGAAGCATGAACCGGCTGGGTTTGTAGTCCTTCAGTTTCGGATAGTTTTGGGGTCTGCACTCTGCCATCAGCTTCCACCTCCTCCCAGCAGATTCTCCATCTCATCAGCTGCATCCGCAGGACCGCCGTCCGAAGCAATGATCCGGCTTCGGGAGGACGGGGTCAGACCGAACTGCTCTGCAAACTTGTTCATGATCTTCAGATAGGTCTGGGCGATGGAAACCTGCGGCACCTGCTGCCAGTACCCAGATGGGGTCTTGACAATGGTGCCGTGCTGGGTGATAAATTCCTCAGCCTCTTTCCATCGGGCATACGCCTGACAGTAACCAGCGAAAGCAGCCATATCCACTTCGGTCAGGATGCCGATGGCTTCCATCTGTTTGGCAAGTCTACGCCACTCTTTCTTTGCTTCCGGCTCCAGCCACTTCGGACAGGCCGGTGCTTTCTTATTGGGCTTCGGTTCGCTGGTGTTCAGCGGATGCTTGCCCGGATTACCTTCCAGTTCCTTCATGGCGGTCGGCTTTGGTTTTCTGCCTCTGGTAGCCATTGGCATCTCCTCCTTTCTGCAAAAATGGGTAAAGAAAAAGGACCTCCAAAGAAGTCCTCGAAATATCATTTTCCTAAACAGGAAACTTTTCTGTATAACTAACAAATTGTTTCCTATTTCGGCAACTTTATATAAAACACATCGGATACGAGGCACAGCCCCTTTTCGGGTCGTGTACCTTTTGGGTGTTGTTAGGCGTTGGGGTTAGCTTCCTTCCAAGCCGCGTATTCATCGACTAGCTCTGCTTCTTCGATGACCTGCCAAACGCTGCAGAATCGAATCCTCTGCTTTTCGATTTCCTCTGCCGTCCAGTCTTCCGGTTTGCGGCTCATGTCGTGGTAGGCATCCATCTCCGCTTTCGTCCGGAAGAAAAGGATCTGCTTCAGCTTCAGCGTTTCCTCATTGTTCCGCAGGCTGTACCGCTTATCCTCTGCCGCCCTACAAAGGCTTCCGAGGTCGCTGCAGCTGATGGTCATATCCTGCTTGAAGGCAATCTCGACGCTGATCAGTTTCTTCTCGGTGTCGGCTTCCTGAATGTTCTTAAGGTAGGTTTTTGCTTTGTTCGTCATGGTCTGTATCCTCCGTGTGTTTTGTTTTCCGTAGGGCTTTCCCCTTCGTTGTGACTGTATATTACCGTCACCGTCCGCATATAGCAAGCGGCTATGCTGCACGATCATACACACCTCTTTTTGTCGGATTTATGTGTATTTCCACACGGAAAATCCACGAGCAAAAGCCTCCGCATGGGAGGCTCTGCCCTCAATCTTTAGTGTGCGTTTTTGATGCACCACTCGATTGCCTGTCCTGCGTCCGTGTAGGTTTTATCGGAAACCTTCAGAAGTTCCAGTCGGCATTCGATGGGTGACCAGCCTTCCTCTGGGTCTTCGACAAATCCGTAAACTGCACCCTCCAGCATCCCGTTCCAGTTCATCTTGGCAACCAGAACTCGGTCTTTGTACTGCATGATGGCATCGTAGCAAGGTCTCAAGGTTTCGTAGAAGCTCTCGATGCTAATGTTGTTTTCCGGGAAGTCAATCAAATTCTTTTTCATGGTGGTGTCCTCCGTGTGTTTTGTTTTCCGTGGGGTCTTTTCCCTTTCGGTATGTGCATATTACCGTCAGGTGCAGAGGATAGCAAGCAGCTATACTACACAATCATCTTCCCGGAATACCGGGCAAAATGTACATTACTCTGCATCTTCGGCATCCTGCTCCATGAGGTCTACGATGGTATCGTAGAAGAATTGCGGGTCGTAGGCCAGCGACTCCCGGCCGGCTTCCTTATCCATCCTGATCTGGTCTGCTACCATGTCCTCGGCATCCTCCAGCGTGAAGGCATCCTTATCGCTGTCATCCATGTGATTATAGATTTCCACAATGATGTCCATCATACGCTCTTCCATGTGCTTATCCTCCCGGCGGCATCCACGCCGCCACATCTGCCTCACTGTAGGGCGTTCTCGGTTCCTTCGGATCGTTTTGCCACCTGTGGCACAAGCCCCTGTGTGGGGCTGTGTCGGGGGCTGTCGGTTTATCTGGTCATCCGTCCCAACAGGTAGGCTTCTTCCATTGCTTTCTGGATGCCCCAGATCGGAACCTCGATAAAGTCCTCGCTGTCATTGTCGCGGGCTTCAAGGTCGCCCCGGCTGTCTACCGCCGCCATCAGGCGCTTGGCGATCTCCAGCAGGGCTTTTTCCACTTCCTTGGTGATGTTCTTCTTCATGGTGCTTTCCTCCGTTTTTTTGGTTTTCCGTTTCGGTATGTGCATATTACCGTCTATGTCACACACTATCAAGCGGCTATACTACACAAAGATAGCGTCCGGAACTGTGCGTATTACGGCAGGAGAAAAGGGCCGCCGTTTCCGGCAAGCCCCACGTGTTTCTCAGGCTTAGTAGTCTTCTTCGTCCTCGTAATCTTCCTCTTCATCCCAGCTGTCATCCTGGTCTTCTTCCTCATCCTTGAAGTCCCACATATCTTCGGTCGGCTGGTTTCTAAGGTCTGGGTTCTGCTCGACATAGTCGGCAACTGCTCCGCAAAGGATGTCCAGAACCTTTTCGTAGGCTTCCTCGCTGTAGACCGCCCAAGCATCTGCAGTTAGCTTTGCGATTTTGTCGTTTCCCTTAGCTCCAAGGAACCGCCCTGCAGGGTTGCAGGTTTCCTTACCGTAGCCGATGCCTAGCTGGTCGCCGTCGTTGTAAAAGCGGTATCCGATGCGGCTCATTGCCCTTACCAGCTCTCCTGCGAGGCTGTCTGCCTTACCCGTCTCTGGTACCAGTTCCTTGAAAAGTTTATTGATGCGGTCTTCGTTCTTCGTCATTGTCATATCCTCCGTTTTTATTGTTTTCCCCTTTCGGTGACTGTATATTACCGTCACTCTGGGGCACTATCAAGCGGCTAAACTACACGATCATCAAACTCTGTAATTGTCATATTTATGTGCTTTTCATGCCATTTTTCGGAAGACCGACACGAGCAAAAGGCTGGTCATTTCCAGCCCCTTGCGCCTGTCGGTCTTGCCTTTAGCGGATGACTTCGAGGTAGCTTACGTTGCCCCAGCAGTCCGTTCCCTTGAAGCGGATTCGCTTGTCGTTCTCCCTGTCGAGGGTGAACTTCCGCAGGAGCTTCATCTTCTGGATGCGGTTCAGAAGGTCTTTGCCGTTCTTCGCATCTTCAACGGCATCCCTGATTTCGACCACCGTGCTGTCGCTTCCGTACCAAAGGTTGCTGAGTGCCTCTGAGATTCCGTTCGCAAGGTAAAGGTTGATTTTTGTGTAGGTCATTGTATTTTCCTCCTCTCAGAATGTTATCATTTCCAGAATCTCATCCATGCCTGTCTCCCAGTCGTGGCGGCCAAGTTCGATTTTGCTGTACATCTCTGCGCTGTCCGGCTCATCGAAAAGCCGGAAGCATTCTCTTGCCAGCTCCTCGCTGGTGTGCTGCTGGATTTCATCCGGCTGTCCATCCAGCCGTGTAAATGTGATCTCGTAAGTGTAGCGTTCCATGTTCTTTGCCCCTTTCGTTTTGGTAGCTGTATATTACCGTCACTGCCGGATACTATCAAGCGGCTAAAGTACACGATCATCTGCACCCTGATCTAGTGGATTTATGTGTTTATCTGGGGAGGTTTCCCTCCCCGTTTTCTTAGCTGAACATCTCTGCCGTGTCATCATCGATCCAAAGGTGCATGCCGTCTGCTTCCATGATCGCGTGGTCTTCATGAACCTCGGTGATAATCCCTTCCCGGCTTCCGCTTCCGTCGAATTCGTCCCAGTGCCATGTTGTCTTTCTTCCCTTTTTCCATGTTCTCCAATCAGCCATTCTGCTGTCCTCCTTTGCTTTTTGTAGCTGTATATTACCGTCACTGCCCTGTGATAGCAAGGCCATAAAACGTCATATTATCAACGATCTTCACCCTTCATGTTTGGTACATATATGACCCCTGATTGACTTGCTATATATGTGTTTCTGCGGCATTATACACACAACGAAAGCAAAGAAAACCAAACCAAAACGGAGGACAAAAAACCATGAAAAAGACCATTACAGAAGTTGAAACCGCAATCGAAAACCGCATCGCAGAGCTTGAAGAAGAATACGAGCTGGACATTTACGACCGCAACGACATCCGGGAAGAAGAATACCAAAAAGCCGGATGGCGGCACGACCCTTTCCCAGAGGAGCTTGAGGAAGAGGACGAAGAAGAGGAAGAGGATTGGCACTACCACAGCATGGAGGAGCGACTGAACGAGGTCGGCATGAGCATGAGGGATTTCTTCTAAGGAATCCCCCAGAGGCTCCCCAGCAGAGGCTGGGGCTCTGCCTCGTATCTCCCATTTTGGTTTGGTATGATACACAAAACCGCTGCCAGATGTTTGTTTACATTATGGCGGCGGTTCTTCTTGCTATCGTTGCTTTATAGAGGTAACATACAGTAAACTGGAAGGGGGTTCTCATTCTTTTGAGGCCCCCATTTTCCGTCTAATCGGCTTCGCCCTGCATTGCCTGATGCATCACCCTGCGGTTATACGCTCTGGCTTTCTTTTTCAGGTCCCTTTTCCATCTGCGGATGGTTACTGCCTTGCAGTGATTTCTCGACCATTCGTATTCATCCAGAATGTATCTGCCGCCGTGTTCCCTCTCGCCATAAGCCGGCATCTTTCTGTGTCCCATAGGCTCCTCCTGTTAAACAAAGCCCTCCCGGTCTTTTCTGGCCGAGAGGGTATTTTTCTGATTGTAGTATCTTATTCCGGCTTCGTTCCGTCATCCATCTGGATGACTGCCTCTGCCCGAACATGCTGACGAATGCTCCGGCACCCAGAATCGTTCCCTGAATTTCCGGATGAGGTCCTGGGGCAGCTCTGCGAAATCTTCCTCTCCCAGTCCGCAGATGAAGAAGTTTCCCTTGATGGGCTGCTCCAGCTCCGGGATGTATCTGCTGAATGGCTTCTCGGTGAACAGCCCGTTGTCATCGGTGACCAGGGCGGCGCATTCTTCCCACGGGTATGTGGCTGTGATGCAGTCGCAGTCGAGGATGCGATAGAACTCTTTCAGGGAGTTTTCAATGTCCACCACCTGCGGATGCTCCATCGGCTTGATCAGAAGGACTTTCATTCGACCCAGCCCCCTTTCACGATTGCCCAGTCTGCAAGCTGCATCTTCTGCTGTCCGCCCCATGCAATGTCCTCTAACGCTTCCTCCGTTCCGCAGCGGTTGCAGATCTGAATGTCCGCCCTTCGGCTGAGTGCCTGCTGCTGATGGTCGTAGCAGTCAGGCTTTGCGCCGCACCTGGGGCAACGTGGGCCGATCTGTCGCGTTTTCCAAGCCGGTCGAGCGACACCTTGACCTCGGCATCCGTTGCCACACGGTGGCAACTGTCCGCGCCGTAGGAAATGTTCAGATGGCTTCCGGTGTCCCAGCTCACTAAGATGTTTCCGGCATCATCGACCCCGTTGCAAGTTCCCTGCGTTCCGATGGGCGGTGCCTGCCTGTCATCCATCTCATCGAGGACGATCCGGCATCCGACTGGGAACTCTTTTCTCAACTTCTTGACCATTTTCTGATCCGCGAAGTTCATGCCTGCACCTCCTCGATCATCTTCTGGGCGGCATCTTTGTCCATGCACTCCTTCAGCGCACCCTCAAGGATGTGCATCGGGAAGTGGAATGCCTTGTAGCCGTCATGCAGAACTTTGTAGTAATACCGGCTCGGTGCGCGGTGTCCGAAGTCGTTCTCCATGATGTAGACCATTGCGGTCACCATCTCCGGCTCTGCCCCTTCCCGGAGCAGTTCGATGTTCAGGTCTTCCTTGCGGTAGTAGTTCGGGTAGCCTCATAGAGGTCGAGGTTCTCTTCGTCCCTTTCCGAGATCTCCCACACCAGAACCGGCGTGTTCTTCTTCGGATTTGGTGCGATGGTGGCGCAGCCGCGGAACAAAAGCTCCCAGCCTGCCAGCACCGCCTGTCCTGCAATTTTTGCATCCGGGCATCGGTCTGCCATCTGCTCCACCGACAGGTTGCTGCCGTAGGCGATGTAATATTTCTTGTTCTTCATTTGAATCTCTCCCTTCGGTTTTCTCCGCTCTTGTCTGGCGGTATGGTATATATCACTCTTTTGCCCTGATTTATCAAGGCCGATACGCATCATATACTGCACAATGTTTTTTTCCTGTGATCGTGTACTCTTACATCATCTGCCGCTTCTTCAGATACCGGATGCTTCCGCCTTCCGATGCTGGCTGCCAGTCCACGCTTCAGTGTGTCCAGCGGAAATTCCCAGTCGCTGTATCCGCCACGCAGCAGTTCAAAATACTCGGCATCCGGGCAGCCAAGCCGCCGATCCTCGTGCATCACATAAGCGATGCATGGCTTTGCCTTTTTCATGCGGTTCCCGTTCAGGTTCCAGACCGGAAGCTGGAACTGCTTCTTATAGTAGTATCTTGGGCAGCCTTCGTATCGGTCCAGCAGGAGCTCATCGTATTCCGAGAGTTTCCAGACCACCGCAGGTACGCTTTCATTGGCATCCTGCTCGATGGTGGCATAGCAGCCGGTCTTACTCTTTTTGAACAGGAGCCGGTAGCCCTTGATCTCGGTCGTGCCGACCACCACAGCGTAAGGGCATCTCTTTCCCATCCGCTCCATGTCAAGGTTGCTTCCGTAGGCAAGGTAATATCTGGATGGGACTCGGCTGATCAGTTCAAGCATCTGCCTCACCGTCCTCCCTGCCAGTGAATTCCACGCCCTGGAAATCCTCTGTCCCAAGCTCGATCTGGCTGTCCTGCCACCAGTCCTCTGCCACTCGCTGTGCTTCCTCCACGGTCGGCTCTTTCATCTCGGATTCATAAATGGTCACCGTTCTCTGGTAGGTCTCGGTGATGGTCACCTTAAAGGTCCTACCTCCCGGTGTGTTTTCATTTTTTAACGTGCTTTTCATAGACCTGCACCTCCTTCTACCACCTCAAGGGCGGTTGCCCGCCCAAAAGGTGCCCGTGCATCCCGGCTTATTTGTTCCGCAGGATGCGTTGCCCTCCATGTTCCGCAGAAGGATTTCCCTTGCCGTTGCAAATTCATCCCCGATGAATCCCAGCCTCAGCATCCAGCACCGCATCGCGTACTTTTCGTTGTCAGTCTGCTGGGGCTTCGGGCTTGCCGATCTGACCATCTTGGCAAGCTGGCTCATTGCGAGGCAAAGCTGGATGTAGGCTTTCATTTCTCCGGCGTGCAGTCCGTTGCGCTTTCCGTCCGCTGGGTCTGCAAATTGGAAAAGGCGGAATTCAATGGTTCCTTTTGTAAAGGTGGCATGGAGGTTCAGCATATGGTACCGGCTTGAATTGTAGTGGCATTTCGGTTTTCCCAGCTGGAACCGTTGCCTTCGTACCAGATGTCTTCCAGCTTGCGCATGGTGGTCGGCTTCTCGCGGTTCAGCCGGTCGAGGAAGCGATGGTTGACCACCTGGCAATATTGTCCGGTGCGCCCTGCATCGATCCGGATGGCTCTGCCGATCTGCTGTTCGTGCGCCGCCATGATGTTCACAAGGTTGCGGATGGTCTTTGCGGTGTGGTCGCCTTTGCCGATGTGGATGTGGACCCCGCATCCGCGGCTTGGGCCGCTCTTTGCGCCTGCCTTGCGGAGCAGCCGGATGATTTCCTGCAGGGGTTCGATGTCGTCGTAGGTGAGGATCGGGGTGACCAGTCGCATTTTTCTGCGTCCGGTCCGTAGATGCTCACATCCCTCTGGAATTTCCAAACCCTGCCCTGCTGGTCCTTGCAAGCCCAGCTGTAATATCCGTACTCGCCAGCGGCGTTCCATGCTCTGGTTCCGAAGTACTCAGCGACCTTTCTTGCCGCTTTTTCTCTGGTGATGTTGTTCATCTCGATCTCAACTCCGATGGTCTGGTTCTTCATGGCTTCAATCTGCTCTCTTGTTTTATCGTTCATGGTATGTTCTCCTTTGTTTTTTCCTTGTTTTCCCTTTCGGTATGTGCATATTACCGTCAGGTGCACATAATAGCAAGGCCATAAAAGAACATATATTCGACAAATATCGAGAGGAATGATCGTGTACATTTCTGCGGTTTATCCGTTGATAATGTACATTTCAGAGTTAATATCGGTACAATGGAAGAGGGTCTCGCATATTTTCCGGCCCCCATTGGGGGCTTGGGAGCTTACGCTCCCGCCTCCAGCATCTGCGCCGTGTCTGCCCCACAGTCGGCTGTGTCGGCTCGGCATCTGCCGATGCGATCATTTCCCCAGCGGAGGCACTGCCTCCTGCGCCGCCTGTTTCGCGGCTTTCAGGGCATCACGCTTTGCCTTTTCCCTTGCAAGGAACTTCTGTGCTTCCTCATCCGTGCGGAAAGCCGCATGGCCGGAAAGGTTCTCCATCAAAATCTTTCTGGTCTGCTTGAAGTCCGGGCCATTCATGCCAAGCGCAGAAGCCAAGTTCGCAAAGCGTATTTCTCATTGGAATCGTTCACCTCTTTTGCCTGAATCCGCTTCTGGCTGATAGCCTGCTGGTTCATCAGAATCGCAAGGTGTCCGAATGCAGTCAGGTGGTCATAATCCGGTGCCATCGGGAAACCTGTAAAGGTAACTTTCTCATCTGTGATCGTCAAGCCTTCCAGGGAAGCACCATGCTGTTCTTCATACTCTTTGAGCGCATGAATGAAATTTGCTACCGCATAAGTGCAACTGTCATCTTTCAAGGCATCCACCAGCCCTTATCGGCAAGGAAAATGCCGTCCGTTGCCTTGCTGACGAGTTCCCCTCTGCTGTAGATCAGATTGACCAGGTTGCGAAGCGATACGCCGTTATGCTGGCTGATCGGAAAAGAAAAATCCGCATCCAGAGGGATTGCTTCCTCTGCCACAGGCTGTTCCTCACCTTCTTCCGATGGGATTTGCTCTGCACTCTCCATTTCGGATTCCCCATCTTCCTCGGCTTCTTCTGAATCCCCTTCACAGGTCTCCTGCTCATTTGGATGTACTGCCGGGATCATCTGGACACCCTCGGCAAGGTCTACCGCAGGCTGTTCGTCTGCAGTTTCCTGCAAAGTCTCTGCATCCACATCCTCGCCGCCACGGATCAGGCTTCATTCATCAGCGTAGTCAGCAATTCCAGATCTGCATTTTCCGCCTCCACCAGCAGGTTGCCATCCCGGTCAATGGTGTAATTTCCGATGTCATACGCATACCGAGGGGCCTTGGTGTAGTAGGATGAATGCCTGTCAGCTCCTCCATCCGCTTTGCCAGTGTTTTGCGCTCCTCTACATTTAGTTCAAACTTCAACATGATTCATCGCTCCTTTTTCATTATTTTGTTTTTGTGCATCCCGATGTTTTTTTCGGTAGCACATATATCACTCTGAACCGGGCAAATAGCAAGTCCATTTCCGAATAATCTTTATGTTCGACCCTTTACACAATGAGATGCTAACTCATTTGTGTAAATAGTCCCGATATGTAAGCCCACCATATCACCGGGTCACTTTCTACCTAGTAATATAGCGGGCCATTTTATTCTTCCAGACCTGCACACCATGCGATGCCGGCCAGAACAAAAAATGCGTTGGCCAAACAAATGCCGTTACCCCAGATACGGTACTCTGCCGAATCCGTATACGGGTCAGCCAGCCATTTCCGGATCTGCTTCTCCGTCTTCGGCTTCTTGGCATGGGTCACGATCTTGCGGTGCGTTTCAAACACATCTGTCCAGAACGCCAGCTCTTCCTCGGTCGGATTCTCCGTTCCAAGGTCTCTGCACCACCAGTCCGGGAAGCCCTGCAGTCTGGCACACTCGGTCGGTGTAAGGCGGCGGACGGTGTAGGTCACAGGGGTGGACTGTGCCTCCGGGTTGTCGATGACCAGACGGTCATTGAAAGCATCCTGCCCATTGAAGCCGCTGGGATGTGCCCCGGTCGCCACAGTACCAGCCACACCCTCGTTCAGATGTGGTGCCGGTGCGATGGTGGTCGGGTCTTTGTAATCCCGTGCCATCAGAGTCGGTGCGACTTCTTTTGCCACCTGCATATAGGAGCCGGTGGTCATGGCATACACATCCTCCGGTGCGCAGACTGCATGGCGGTCAGTGGCATCCAGTGTAAAGCAGACATCCTCATTGACACCATCCCCCTGTGGGCCATTCTCATCTTTGCGACCGATCATGTTGCCCTGCAGGACAAAGGTCTGCATCTGATCACTCCGGGTCGCCATCAAAGCCCCGGACTTGCCATGCAGGTCAATCAGCTCATTGCGCTGGTTCACATGGAAAGCTGTCACATCTTCCGGCTGTGCCACGAATGTCTGCTGCTTCATCCCCGGCTCTGCTGCCAGTGCCGCCGACTTATCTCCCAGATCCCGGACTTCATCCCTCTGATTCTGAGTAAAGGCGACCGGCTCTACCACACAGATGCCGCCCTGATTACAAGTCGGGTCTCCACCGCTGCGATCCAGTGTCCGGGAGGTCTCCGCTTCATAAAAACCGCTGTGCGGATTGTCGGACATCATGGAGTGGCTGGCTTTTGAGCAGACACCATAGCATTTCGGAACGAACAGTGTCTGGTCGTTGTTGCAGCCAAGAGTGGCAGACTTTTCTTCCTGCCAGATGGCTCCCTTTCCACCACCTTCACATCCGGAACGGATCTTTAACGTGACCGCCGGGGAGTTTTCAACATCTTTCACCTGGCTTTCCACTGAATTTTCAACAGCATCCATAACCATCGGGACATTACCGCCACCCGTACACACCGGCTTGTCAGTGTCTGCACCTTACCATCCTCGGAAATCTTCACCCGGCTGTCAGCAGGATGATTTTCCAGTGCGATGGCGGCCGGTACGACACCAGCTCGGAGAGTCGGTGACCGCTCCTCTTCATATCCGATGCTTCTGGCATTTGCGGAATGCTCGGTACAGAAACCAGCTGCTTCCATAACACACGGGGATGATGTGCCTCCGCACGGAGGGTGGCTGTCACTTCCTCTGTCACATCCATCCGCTCTCCGCCCTGGTCGTTCAGACAGATCCGCCCTCCTGCTCCGTTGCAGCCTGCCTCTCCAGTGCCGCTTTCAACACCGGCGGCAGCTCTTTGCCACGCACGGAAGCCCTCCGCAGAATACCGAGACAAGCCTCGGAGTTAAATAATATTTCTGGGGCACTCTGACCTGCAAAATCTGCGACAAGTAGATACGTTTTCGTCTTTGGGGAACGCCCCACCATTGTGCATCAAGAACTCGATATGCGACGCTCCATCCGTCTCCCACGTAGTAGTCAGCGTCGGGCCATCCTTTCTTCTCAGGCGCAGGCACCGAGGCGGCCGGTTCTTTAACACCGATGACGGCTTCGAGGACTGCTTTGAAGTCCTGTCCTTTGTTTGAGGAGAAGGCCCCTGGCACATTCTCCCACACGATAAATCTTGGTTTTTCTCCATTGGTCTTACACCTCATTTCCTTCACGATTCGGATTGCTTCGTAAAACAGACTGGACCGTGAACCATCCAGACCGTCCCGCTTACCCGCGATGGACATATCCTGACAGGGACTGCCAAAGGTGATGATGTCCACAGGCGGCAGGTCTGCGCCGCTGATGACGGATACATCTCCGTAGTGCTTCACCTGTGGTAGACGTTTGGTCGTGACCCGGATGGCAAAGGGCTCGATCTCGCTGCTCCACAGCGGAGTGATCTGCCAGTCAGAAGACCGCCTAACGGAAACCCCCCGGAGCCATCAAAGAGGCTGCCGAGGGTCAAAGTCTTATTCTGTTCTGTGCTCATGCGGAAGCCTCCTCTCCGAGCATCTGCTCATTTGCTTTCCGGTAAAAATCTCTGGACACTTCAAATCCGTAGCTGTTGCGCCCCAGTTCTCTTGCTGCTCTCAGCGTGGAACCGCTGCCGGCGCAGGGGTCAATGACCACATCGCCCTCATCTGTAAAGGTCTCGATCAGTCGTTTCAGCACAGAGATCGGTTTCTGGGAAGGATGGATCTTCGGATATTCCTTGCCATCCCTCTTCCAGTCAAACCAGTTGAAGATCATGTGGGGCTTTCCGTCCTCACCGAGATTACGGAACTTCGGGAGCTTTCCCCGATACAGCACCAGCGCATACTCTGTTGCACCCACAATCTTCATGTTGGCTTTGAGCACCTGCGGACTGTAGTTCTTGCAGAACACCAGAGGGATATAATTCTTGAAGCCGTATTTCTCTGCTTCGGTGATCACCTTCGGGATCTGCTGGAACGCACAGAACACGATCATGCACGGCGCATCCTTCTCGCCCGTGCCGGGTTCTTTCTTCAGCAGGCGGTTGCAGAAGTGGAAATACTCTGCAATGTTGAAGGTGAAGTCGGTATTGAACGCCGCCTTCCTCGCCTTGCTGCTCTCCCCGTTTTTGTTATCGCCATCCACATACCAGTCCGGCCGGCTGGCGTAGAAATCTGTACCGATGTTGTACGGAATATCTGCGATCACCAGCTGTGCCTTGGGGATGTTATAAGACTTGAAGTTCTGGAAGTTGTCGTGAATGAGAACACATTTCACATCAGGCATCGGCATCCTCGCTTTCCGGCTCGAAGGTCGCCACCTCCTCGAACTTCAGCTTCTGCCCATCCCGGATGACATACACATCATCGTAATGACCTTCGCTGTGTTCGATGTACCGCTTCACGATCACATCCACGAACTTCGGGTCCAGCTCGATGCCCCGGCACACACGGTCGGTCTCCTCACAGGCGATCAGGGTCGAGCCGCTGCCGAGGAACGGATCGAGGACGATGCCGTTGGTCATAGTGGAATTGCGGATTGGATAGCTCATCAGGCCGATGGGCTTCATGGTCGGATGATCCTTGTTGGACTTCGGCCGGTCATACTCCCATATGGTCGTCTGCTTCCGGTCGGAATACCACTGGTGCTTCCCCTTCTGCTTCCAGCCGTAGAGACACGGTTCGTGCTGCCACTGGTAAGGACTACGGCCCAGCACCAGCGCATTCTTCTTCCAGATACAGCACCCGGACAGGTAGAACCCGGCATCCTTGAATGCCTTTCTAAAGTTCAGCCCTTCCGTATCTGCATGGAAGATGTAGATGGAACCGTCGTCTGCAAGATGGTCGTGCATCTGCTGGAACGCTGCCAGAAGGAACTGGTAGAATTCCGAATCGCCCATGTTGTCATTCATGATCTTACCGGCAGTCTCTTCCACATCCACGTTATAAGGGGGATCGGAAAGGACCAGATTTGCCTTGGTTCCGTCCATCAGGGTGTTGTAGCATTCTGCTTTGGTAGAATCACCGCACAGAACGATATGCTTTCCCAGATGCCAGAGGTCACCCTCTTTGGAGAAGCATGGCTGCTTCAACTCGGATTCCACATCGAAGTCATCTTCCTTGACCTCTTTGCTGTGGACCTTGTTGAACAGAGTCTCAATCTCAGGCGGGTCAAAACCCGTCTTTCCGAGATCGAAATCGGAATCCTCGATGTCCTTCAAAAGATCCGCCAGCAGAGAATCATCCCATGCACCCGTAATCTTGTTGAGTGCGATGTTCAGAGCTTTTTCTCTGGTCTTGTCGATGTCCACCACCGCACAAGGCACTTCTGTGTATCCCAGTTCCATTGCAACAGTCAGTCTCTGATGCCGCCGATGATCGTCATGTCTGCATTGACCACCAAAGGATCTGCGAAGCCGAACTCCGTGATGGAGTTCTTGATTTTCTCGTACTCTTTATCCCCCGGCTTCAACTTTTTCCGGGGATTGTATGCAGCCGGCTTGAGTACGGACACCGGCAGCATCTTTAGTTCAGCAGTCGCTTTCATGTAAGCCCTCCCGTTTTAGATTCACATGCGTATGACCCCGGAGAACGGCACGAAAAAGGAGCCGAACAAAAAGCCCGACTCCATTTCACTGCCATCTTCTTCTGGCTGCGGTTTCTCTGCCATCTCGCACCATTCCGGGTTTTCCCCGTTCACAGATGCCAGGACCTTATCTTCCGCATAGTCGATTGCATGTACACAAATACCCCCGGTGTTGAACAATGGGTACACACCGATCACCTTTTCACTCATGCTCCTTCGCCTCCTTCATTCCATATCGAAATTCAAAATAACAATTTCTGCTGCAGAACATCCGCTGACTCCTGCTTTCGCAGATTGCCGTAAACGGACGGCCACAGTTCTGACAGAATGCTACCCTGCCAGCCTTTTCCCGTTTATAATTCCTTCGTTCATATTCGGCATAGCACTCATCCGAACAATATTTTCTCGGCGCACCTCTTCCACTCTGCCCGATGATTCTTCCACAGACTGGACATCTGCGTTCTTTCACTCGGCCCGGCGGCACCAGATGGCAGCTTCCTATTTCCGGCAATCCCAGTTCCCGGCAGTAATCCATCACCTGTTCCACAGGCATTCCCGTCTGCTCTGCGATCTGAGAAAGTTTCGTTCCAGAAAGCCGCAGCGTCCTCACCTGCTCCCTGGCAGTATCAAACGCCGTTCCTTCAAAAACACAATCCATACGGATGCCATTTCTTCTGACATCCCGTTCAATACTCAACGGCTGCATCTTTTGCCTCCTTTCCTCTGCCCCGGTTGGCACAAACCCGGCTGCAATATTTCCGTTCCAACCCGTACTGATGCCGATAGGAAAACTCCCTGCCGCACACCGGGCAGATCTTCGACCGCACGGTCTTCCAGTTCTCCGGCTTCGGATGGGTGTTGTTCCACCGTGACCGGCATTCCGGAGAGCAGAACTTCCGTGGTCTGCCTTTGTGGTTTGGTATGATTGCCGTGCCGCACTGAGGACAGAACGAAAACGCCATGTCCTTGATCATCTCAGCCGTGTAGTCTTCCATCTGCCCTCACCTCACTCTCATTTTTCGCCGTTTCTTCGGCGGTTTCTTAGAAAAATCTCATAATTCATACGAAAAGCGGCGAAGTGGAAATCGGCACCGCCCCGCCAGGTTGGATTGTTGTTGCGGCGGCCGATTCTCGCTCGCCCCTGCTCCTCCCGGAACAAGCTAAAATGTGCGAAAGCTCCCTGTTTACGAGAGGTTTCACACACTTTGGTTCATTTCGGGGAAAAAGAATGGCACCGGAACCGAAGCTCCGATGCCTGTACATTTTCCTGTTTCATTTTGCGCCGTTATTCCTCTGACCCCCGGCCTATGAATTTTGCGGTTTTTCACGGAAAAGGGCGCACCGGTCTCCGTGTGACTTCACCGTAGAGAAGTGACCCCGGCCCACGGTGGGGGTGTCAGTAGGAGTAGGGCGGGTTGATGTCTTCGGTCAGCGTCTTTTTATCGTGGCAGCTTTTGCAGAGCGACTGCCAGTTATTCTGGTCCCAGAAAAGTTTCTGGTCACCACGGTGTGGAATGATATGGTCCACAACCGTTGCCCGGACGTACTTGCCTGCTTGGCACACTGCACACAGAGTGGATGAGCTTCCAGATACGACTTCTGGCTTTCTGCCACCGCCTGTTGTATCCACGCTTCGCTGCCGGGCGGGTCACCTCTGGATGGAGAGGCAGGTGCTTCTCACAGTAGAGCTGGCCGGCTTCCACCAGCTCCGGGCAGCCGGGATGGTGGCACGGTGTCTTTGGTCTGTACGGCATAGGTCAGTCCTCCCACGGAAGACCAGCCTTACCGAAATGACCGTAAGCACTGACTTTGTTGTAATCTACATCCAGCAGTCCCAGCCGCTTGATGATACCCTGTGGGGTCAGGTCATAGCTGTCATGGACATAGGCTTCGATGAAGTCAAGGGACTGGTGCTCAGTACCGAAGCACTCCACAGCCACACCTACCGGCTGTACCACACCGATGGCGTAGGCCAGCTGGACTTCGCACTTGTCAGCGTAGCCCGCCTGCACGATGTCCTTGGCAATCTTCCTCGCCATGTATGCTGCGGAGCGATCCACCTTGGTGGGGTCTTTACCGCTCAGAGCACCGCCACCCATGCGACCAATGCCGCCGTAGGATCGCACGCCAGCTTCCGACCAGTCACACCACAGTCGGCGTAGCTGCCGCCCAGAACGAAACGGCCGGTCGGATTGACCAGCTTCGTGAAGTCACCGTCCAGACCATACTCGCAGGCGGCAAGCACCATCATGGATTCGATGATGTGCCGGAAGTCGCTGACCTCCACATCTGGGCTGTGCTGCACAGAGCAGAGGAATGTGGCGATGCGTCCGGTGTCGTAATCGTAGCTGACCTGCGCCTTGGCATCTGCACGGAACATCTTAGACGGATGTGCCTTGAGAAGCTGCAGGAACTTGGTGGCGACCATGTAGGGAATCGGCATCTGCTCTGCCGTCTCGTTGGTGGCGTAGCCATACATGATTCCCTGGTCACCGGCACCGCCCTTATCCACACCCAGTGCAATGTCCGGGGACTGCTTGTCCACCAGAATGCCGATGCGAAGAAGCTCGGTCAGGTTCCAGCCCAGCTTTTCGGCACCGATACGATTGAACACATCGTGTACGATCTGGTTGTAGTTTGGGCGGTAATCGGTAGTGACTTCGCCAGCAATAAAGAGCTGGCTCTTTTTCAGCAGACACTCAATCGCCACGCGGGCGTGCTTGTCATGCTGAAGAATGTCGGTCACAATGGCATCTGCGATCTGGTCACAGATCTTATCAGGATGGCCGTTGCTGACCTGTTCACAGGTGATAATCTTACTCATGTTCTGTCCTCTCTTTTTTGTATCACAAAGCAGGCCGCCTTTGCCCATGCCCACAAATAGGCTCCCACAAAGGTTGCCTGCTCTGTTTCAGGTGAAACTCAAAATTTATATCTCACAAAATGGATTTCTCAAAAATTGGGCCGCCAAGATAAAAAGCAGACCTCGGATTCTCTTATTTGTTTTTTTTTGTAGCAAGTAGCAGGTTGTAGATACTTTTTCATATAGAAGTCTATAAAAGAAAGTAATAATAAAAAGGGATATGAAAATCAGGCTACAAATTGCTACCTGCTACAGTTTTTCACTTCAAAGGAGCACATCCTTTGGTTTATAAGCATCCTGAACGGTTGAATCTTCTGCTCCTTCTTGAACATCACGGAATCGACAACCAAGAATCATCGTTGTTTGACCACCGCCGTCTTTTGGACGTTTTCTCGTTATTTTGAAATGCACACCGATGGCATTTTTGAAGTTTTTCTGGTTTTCGGACGAGTATCCGTTTTCCTCGCACCACTTGGCATACAACTGGTACGCAGCAGATGTCCTGAGTTCCGAAGTCTCGTCTTTTTCAATCCACGCCTCGATGAACTGCCCAATTCGGTCAGAGTCATCCTTATAATCCTCTGTAGCTCTCTTAACTGCATCTGGAACTTCAAGCCCCTGCTTACAATATTTCTTGTACCCTTCCAAGCACCAGTTGAAAATACCTGACAGGTTCTCCGGCTTCGCAAACTGCCCCTTCAGCCCCTGGTCCTGTTCTCCCTCTTCAAAGTGACGGTTGAACGGTATGATTTTCAGTCGGCCGGATTGGAACAGGGTCATATCATTGACATTGGCAGGTAGTTCGTATTGATAAAAATCTTGAACACTGGCACAAAATCAAAGCTGTTCTCATTTAGGAATCGGGCGTTGATAGTATCGTTACCGGTCATTCTTTTTACGAGAGCTGCATTGAATGTGATCTTCTTCTCCGGCTCAGAGATATTTACGAATCTGGAACCGACCAGACGAGCCACTTCTTCCGAAGGTCCGCCTGTGTTCCCACCACGGAATTTAGCTGCCAACATATCCGGATTTGATGTCTTTCCGTAGTCGCCCATGATCTTCAGGAATGTTTCCATTGCAGTACCTTTTCCGTTTCGGGAAGTGGCACCGTAAAGGATAAACATACACTCCTGAGAGGTGTCTCCTGTCAGGGCGTATCCCAAAGAACGCTGAAGGAAGTCTGCCAGATCTGCATCCCCGCACATGACTTCCTTGATAAACGAATGCCAGCGTGGGCAGTCTGCATCCGGGTCATAGGTAATACCGGATTCCATTGTGAGATAATCCTCCGGCCGATGCTCCCTGAATTCCAGTGTCCGCATATCCAGCGTTCCATTTTTGCAATTAAAGAAATACTTGTTCCTGTCGAACGCCTGCATGGAGATCGGATACACGGACATGGCATCTTTCAGCATCGTTTCCCGGTTCTTACGCAGTTGCAGCTTTCGGACACGGTCGATGAACCGCTTCCTGGCATCCTCTTCGGTGATCGTCAGGGCAAACACATACAGCTTGTCAGCCAGCAGCTTTGCCAGTTCCGACACCTTGAGATTGCCTTTGTCCGGCCGCCAGACAGAGCCGTCATAGACATACCAGCCTTTACGCTCACTGTTGTACCGGGCGATCTGCTTGAAATAATCCGCAAACATATTGCCCATGCCGATCTCATTTCTGCCATACCGGGCATTTGTGTGCGGAGCCATTTCTTCCAGAGTAACTGTGATCTTGGTGAGATCCGGCTGAAACTCGATATAATCATCCTCATCCAGCTTGGAAAACTCCTCATCCACGATATCCTGCGCATTGACCGGCATATAGACAGCCGCACAGGTATTGATGGTATTGCGGATGGAAATCGCACCGTAGGTCGAACCAGCCTGCTTGCGATCCCACTTGTCACGCATCAAGCCGGAAGTGCGGAAGATACGGTCCATCTGCTCCTCATCGCAGCCACACCAGAATGCCAGGATAGACAGCAGTGCCATATCTGCATCTGACTGGCTGCCATAGAGGTCTTCCCAGTCACCGGCAAAGAGTTTTTTGAACTTTTCCGAGTTGCTGGCTTCGTTGGCGTGTGCGATAACCGCCTCATCGTCTAGGTACGAATGGTGCTGAAAATGGTTCTGCTGCACCTGCTTGTTTCGCTTCATCAGCGTGTCCAGCAGTGTTGTCATTGCCGTTTCATCGTTCGGGATCTCACCTGTGCGGTAAACATCTCCCGTTACGGTGACGAAGCGGTTTGTCGCACCGGGCATATACACTTCCAGACCCTTGCTGCGGTTGTTGATGTAATAGACCGTCTTGTCATAGACGTAGTCTTCCGGCACACAAAAGAAACCTCGCAACCCTTTGCCGGACGGTGATTTTTCCACGTAAGCTGTAGGAAAGATAGAAAGGACGGTGTCCGCTGTATCGTTCAGCGTGCCATCCTCCCGGATACAGTGGTCGATATCAAAAGCTCCGATTCCGTTGCCAACAGCAATACCGATACCGTCATAGCCGCCCATTGCATAAGTGACAAGGGTATTCTTGAAATCTGAGAATGTACGCAGGTCATTGATCTTTGCCCGTTCTCCCGTTGCCGGATTAAACGGCATCTTGGTCTTCTGGCCATTGCGCTTTTCAAACTTCCAGACACAGAAGCTGCAGGTCGTTTTCAGCTTGCCCGGAATGTTCTTGATGTCCATCATGCCTGCGCCTCCCTTCCCGTACAAGCCTGCATCGCAAACTGCTTTTTAACAGCAGCTTCGATCTCCTGCTTTTTCTTGGCCGAGGTCACACGGCAGAGCCGGCTGCACAGAACCATCTTGTCAATGGTCGTGATCTGCTCCACCAGCAGAATTGATTCTTCCAGTTCTTCATCCGGAGCATTTCGCAGTCTCTCCAGGTGACCGGAATGTGTACCGGCAGTTCCAGCTTCTTCAGCTTAGAACTCATTGGGATCACCGTGATGATCGGGGAATTGCGGTTTGCCATATCGTTGCTGATGACCAGCACCGGACGGTTTCCGCTCTGCACCGAAGTGCCATAATGATTCCCCAATTCTGCAAACCAGATTTCATACTGCTTCGGTATCTTTGTTGCCGGCCACTGATCAGCTATCATCTCGTGAAACTGAGGTTCTTTCGATGTCAGCTTGCAGGATGCCTCTGATCTGCGGTGCGGCTTCGTTTTTCCACGCTGGTTGATGTATTTATTGACATGGATCTTGCGGCCGCGCTCTACCGGCCGGGCATTACTTTTCTTTCGTCCCATCAGGATATCACCTCCATGTTGATAACAAAAAGGCCGCCCAAGTTCACACTTTTAGGCGGCACAAAATGTAAAAAGGCATAAAAAATACCGGACAGCATCTTCTGCTCCCGGACTTTCCACACCTTCGTTTCTCCTATTTTCCTAGTTTAAAGTATAGCAAAAAGCCAATGTACGGTTAAGAGAGAATTTGGCTCAAAGTGGCTCACTTAGCTCCAAACTGGCTCATTTTTATAAATATTTTTCTCCAGTTCTTCCAAGCGACTTTGAAGCGGAACCAAACGGCAAGAAAGTTCAGCAAGACCTTTCTTTTTGTACCGGGTTGCTGTAGACCGGCTCATATAAATTTCTGCCTTTTTGTCCACCAGAACCGCTTTCATCGTTGCGCCTTCCAGACAATTCTGTTTCAAAACCAGCCTTGCCTTTTCTTCCTTCACTTTGGACACTGTGGCATTCACCAGTTTCATCCAGCTTCGGGCGGATTCATATTTTTCCAGTTCCTCTGCTGCCTCACGTTCGTACATTTCTTTTTCGCTTGGATACTTTGATTCCGCCATCAGTGCAAGGCTCTGTTTCCATGCAGCTTCCGCTTCTTCAGCCAGCATTTTGATTTCCCGATACTTTCCGCAGACTTCTGCTGTGTACCGGAGCATTTCCTCTGTTGCTTCTCGCTCCATATTCCACCTCACCTTTTCTGATACCGGCAAATTGTGTCGGCTATTCCAACAAGGGCATTTTTCTTTTCCCGGACTACCGTTCGCCGGGTCAAGTTATTTCCATCCGCCCCTGTGATCTCCGTCTGTTTCTTTCCCTCCACAAACAGCTGCTCTGCCACAAGCCGGGTCTGGCCCCGGAGACTGCGAAGCCCGACCTCAAATAGTTCGATCTGCTCACAGACTTCATAGTATGGCTCCAGAAACTGCTCCGTGCGCTGAGTCTGTACCTCACGGTTCATAGACGCCAGTACCTTATCGCAGTTGAGGACGGTACGCTCCACCGGATTCGACAATCCGCTGGTCTGCACATGCTCGGATTCCTCGTGTGCGCCCTGCGACAGCTTATAGACAATTTCCTCCTTGGTGTAAAACCATGACTTGGAATCCTCGTACTGCTGGCGGAGCAGATCCCGTCTGTGGATCAGGAGCCGATAGGAATCGGCCAGTTTTCTTGCCTGCTCCAGATAATCGGTCTGCTCGGAACAGTTCCGTTCTGCAGTCGCCACGTTCTTTTCTTCTTCCACCTTTGGCCCTCCTTTCTGGCCGATCCAGCCCATCAGCTTCCTCTCAGTTCTGCTTTCCGGCGCAGCTTTTCCGCTTTCTTTCTCCTACGCTCGTTCATCTCATGCTGCACATTTTCTTTCACCCCGGCCATGAGCCGCTCCGGATCAAGTTCTGTAAGAACACCGTACCACTGAGAACGGAAGAATTTCTCCAGCCGCACCTTATCATGCCGGGCCTCCTGATTTCTTGGATTGCCCTCCAGCTGGCGGAGTGCTTTCTTGTAATCCTTGACCGCCTGCAGAATGATGCATTTGCCAGATTCTCATAACAGTCCAGATTTTCATTGACTGCAACTCTCGCAGCACTTCTTACTGTACTCACTCCTCTGTGCCTCCCTTCTTGTCGTACCAGGGAGCCGGGATGTCTTCTGGATCACAACCATACTTAAAAACAAAAATCGTGCGCCATGCCGTCTCATACAGACGGTCAACCAGAAATCGGTTTGCTTCCGGCAGTTCATTTGCCTTCTGGATGAAATTCTCGATAAAATGATCCCTGTTCAAATTTTTGGAGCCTTTGTCATGCCCCTGCCAATGACTGCCTCGGCAAACTGAAAGCAGATCTTCTTGTACTGCTGGACACAGTCGTATTTCCAAGTGACTGCATCCAGCAGAATCTTTCGCTTATGCTCCGGTGTGATTTTGGGCATATTCTGGAGTTTGGACCGCTGATACAGTTCCAGAGCCTGTTCTTCCTTGCAGAATGCCTGCTGCATCTGAAATTCACTCATACGAATCCGGCACATCAGCAGTTCCACTTCGTGCTCATAGGCTTCCTTCAGCAGCAGGTCACGGTTCATGCGGAGATCTGCTGCTCTGCGGACGGGACTCGCCCGAAGAGTTCGCAGAAAAGTCCTTTTTCTCCCAGCGGTCGGAATATTGCCCAGGGGATGAAGAAACCATCCTCATCCCGTTTGGTTTTTACAGCCGTCACCGGCTTCGACTTCTTATAACGATAACCGCTCTCCTCGACCGGACGGCGGTCCTCTGCACTCAAAAAAGATACTTTTTCATATTCTCTCCTTATCTCCAGCTGCGCCTTGACTGCTGAGATTAGCTTTTCCTGTGTCATGTCTTTCTGCTCCAAAGCGGCCATGACATCCTCGTCACGGTGTCCTTGGTGATGATATGGTGGATGGTGACCACATCGGTCTGGCCCTGCCGCCAAAGTCTGGCATTCGTCTGCTGGTACAGTTCCAGGCTCCACGTCAGTCCAAACCAGATCAGGATGTGTCCGCCCTGCTGGATATTCAATCCATGTCCGGCTGATGCCGGGTGGATCAGGCGACCGGGATCTTGCCGGCGTTCCAGTCCTTGATGTCGGTGCTACTCTTGATATCCCGCACCGGAATCTTTTGCTTTGCCAAATGCTCCATGATGCGCTGGCGGTCATGCTTGAACCAGTACGCCACCAGAACAGGCTGCCCATTGGCGGCTTCGATCAGGTCTTCCAATGCTTCCAGCTTGTGGTCGTGGATGATCCTCGCTTTGCCGTTCTCATCGTAGACAGCGCCATTGCTCATCTGCAACAGCTTCCCTGTCAGTGATGCGGCATTGGCAGCATCTATGTCTCCATCTTTCAGTGGAATCAGCAGGTTCTTCCGGAGCATATCGTAAAGTTCCCGCTCCGGCGCGCTCATCTCCACCTCATACCGGCTTGGAATACAGTCCGGCATATGGAGGTAATCCAGTGCTTTCATGGAGATCGTGATATCCGAGATCCTCTGGTAAATCAGCTCCTCTGCTCCTTCTCTGGGCTTGTATTGGAACACAACACCGGTGGAAGGATTCATGGAAGAGGGTTTGAAATAAGCTTCCCGGTACCGGCCAATGAATTTGCCGAGTCTCTCACCGCCATCCAGTATCCCGATCTCCGCCCAAAGATCCATGAGACCATTGGAAGAAGGGGTACCCGTCAGCCCAACCCATCGTTTCACATACGGGCGGACTTTCCGCAGGAATTTAAAACGCTGGGACTGGTAGTTCTTGAACGATGAAAGCTCATCGACCACAACCATGCCAAAATCCCAGCGCATTCCGTTTTTCTCATAATACTCCACCAGCCACTTGATATTTTCCCGGTTGATGACATAGATCATTGCCGATGGTGGAGTGCTGCAATGCGGGTCTTTGTGTCACCTACGATGACAGAAATATCCAGTCCCTGCAGATGATCCCACTTTTCAATCTCTGCTGGCCATGTGTCACGGGCCACACGCAGTGGCGCAATAATGAGAACCTTGCTGACTTCAAAGGTCTCCAGCATAAGGTCTTTGATGGCCGTCAATGTGATAACGGTCTTTCCTTAACCCAAGCCCATATCCAGAAAAAGGGCTGCGACCGGGTGTGTTTTGATATACTCCGTACAGTAGCTCTGATAATCATGAGGAATGAACTTCATTTGGGCATCACCTCGCTTTCCGACTTTTCGTCCTGTTCTGGCGTATTCTGCGGCAGCGTAACTTCCGGCATCTCCGGGATCTTCGCTCCGATCCCCTGTGGGATAGGCTCGCCCGGTTTCCAGTGAAGCAACGCATGGATAGCAGGCTGGATCTGTTCCGGTCGGTCTACGCAGAATACCGGAAAGCCCAGTGCCTCCAGCTGCAGTCTGCGTTTTCTCTGGAGGATGCGCATCTGCTTGCCGGGAGCTTTCATTTCCACAAACGCACACTTGCCGCCGAGCAGCAAAACCAGTCGATCTGGCACACCGTTCATACTCTGGCTGGTAAATTTAAGGGCCTGCCCACCGGAGGCCCTGACTGCTTCTACAAACTGCTTTTCGACTTCATTCTCTCTCATCCGGCTTCGCTCCTCTGCCCGCCAGACACCGATGCGTGGGCGTTTCTTTTCACTGTGCTCCTCTTTCGGGCGTTTCCCTGGGCGGTGCTTCTTCCTACGCTCTTCCCGAACCACATTGCCGATGGCTTCATTGGCAGTCGGGTCCGGGTGGCTGTGGCTGACTTTCCTGTTCGGGGAGCTTTCCTCTTTGTGTTCTGTAATCCAGTGAATGACATCTTCCATACCGTCACCTCACTGATTGATCTGTTTCCACTGCTGCGGCTCCATCGTGGCGACCTGCCAGCCGATGCCCTCCAGTGTGGTGGCACGGTCATAGGAAACAATATCCTGCGATGCACGGGTCACCGCATTGGACAGACCATACAGAGAAAGATCGCCGCCTTCAATGAGGTACTTGAGGATGCCTTCCTGTTCCTCGGCATTGATTCCATAGCTCTGGGCAGTCAGCTGCACCACATCCTGTACCTTGCCGGTGATCGGTACTGCCATAGATTCCTGCAGGCGGCCGACCACCTGAGAAAAGCGAGCCTCATCGATGGCAGCCATCGTGGTATCACGCAGCTTCAAAAGAAATGCCTTGTCCTCTGCTTCCATCGTCTCATCCGAATACAGTGCAAAGCTGTCCTCCACTGCTTTCGCCTGCCTGCCCACATGGTGGCGGCGTTCACCCATGTCATTGACCACCATGCCGTTGGTGCAGACCAGGCGGTATACCAGCGGCTGAATGGACACAGCTCCCAGACCGACCTCGGAGTTGGAGATCATCACACCAGCCTGGACGATATCACCCTTGCGGACTTCCATCTCCAGACGGTGGTTGACCACCTTAAGGTACAGACGGTTCTCCGTCACCTCACAGGACATGACCTCGTACTGGTCGTTACCTGCAAACAGCGGCAGGACAGCTGTAGCAATCTCCATGTTGTCGATACGGCGGTAGCGTTCCGACAGCAGTGCACGGGCTACCTGTCCGGCACCATAATCCATCGAGCGGACCATGTAAGAGCTGGGCTTGTCCGCAAACCAGCTGTTCACATTCTCGGCCAGAAGTTCCGGCTTTTGCGCCTGCATGAGATCATAGTATTTAGCCGGGATACCCAGTGCCGATGCCACCTGACGATGGAACAGGGAGGTCGTACCAAACACCTCCTGCTGGCTGGTCGTAAGATGGTTGATTTCAAAAGTCTGCCCATCTTCCCGGAGGCGCATTCCCTGCGCCGGACTGATGAAATCCTGCTTTGCCTGATTCTGACGGTTCAGCTCAACCAGGACTTCCTGCAAATTTCTTCCTGTTTTCATAGTGTTTTCCCTTTCATTTCTGCGGCGCATATTTATACGCCTGTTTATGCGTCCGTGTCCTTCCGACAAAAACGCCGTATTTTTATAACTACAAGTGCTTACAATTCCCGATTGATCATCTGCTGGATTATTCGGACGGCTCCCTGCATACGTCGGCGGTTCAGCCGGGTGTCCTGCAGGAGTGTATCCAGCGCATCCACCTCATCCCGGATGTTGCAGAGGACCGACCGCTGATGGTCAGCAAGGCGTTCATTGTCCTGCTCCATGCGGTCGTACTCCTTTTCATAGTCGCCAATATCCTCCACATTGGTATCGATATAGCTTTCGATCTCCCGGCGGAGTTCCTCGCCGGCATAGTCCTGCACCGCATCCAGCAGATCCCGGATGCCAAAGGGTGTCAGGAGTTTTCCGTCTTTCATTTTTAGAACGTGAGGCATCTCGCTCCCCCTTTAGTCCTTGAAATAGTAGCTGCCCTTATATCCGGCAGCATTCAGAGGAAGGTCTTTGCACCACTCCGGGTTAACGGACATCAGCTTGCAGACCTCATCCACTGTGTACCGATTCTTGGGTGCTTCGATGATGACTTCATCGTGAACGTGACCTACGATATTCAGTCCATAGCCTTCCATCCTGGCCATTGCTTCTGCCAGAATGTCACGGGCGATGGCCTGGGTTGCGTTCTCCACCAGCCGGCCGGAGTAGGTTTCCTGTCTGGCCCATTTGTGGTTTTGCCCCACTCCTTCATAGGTCAGGCTCATCCTTCCGAAGCGGTTCGGCTGCAGTCTCGGCTTCAGATACGCCAGCTTTCTGCCAGAAGGAAGCAGCATCCAAAGCGTACCGGAATAAAACTCGAACGCCAACTTGCCAATCTCCTGTCGCTTTCCGGTCTTGAACACCTGCGTTGCCGCCTTTTCCACATCCCACCAATATTGGACGATCTTTGGATTGGCTTCCCGCCAGGAATCGATGATCTCCGGCAGTTCCTCTTCTTTCAGTCCCATCTGCAGCGCACCCATGCTGATGAGTGCACCGGAAGAACCTCCATAACCGCAGGCCAGTTCTGCCACCTTACCTTTCTGCCGAAGTTCGCCATTGATGCCGTGCTTGACGACCGGAACATGGAACATCTGGCTGGCAGAGGCACAATAGATGTCTTTGCCTTCCAGAAAGGCTTCCAGCCGCCAGTCCTCCCCAGCTTCCCATGCAAGCACACGGGCTTCGATGGCGGAGAAGTCAGCCACGATAAACTCACAGCCTTCTTTTGGAATCAGCATGGTTCGGATCAACTGAGAGAGCACATCCGGGGTGTTTCCATAGATGGTTTCGACCATATCGAAACAGCCCAGCTTCACCAGTTCCCGTGCTTCGTCCAGCGTGGAGATATGGTTCTGGGGCAGATTCTGCAACTGGATATTCCGGCCGGAATAACGACCAGTGCGGCTGGCTCCATAGAACTGGAACAGTCCTCTGGCCCTGCCATCTGAGCAGACACAACGTTCCGCAGCCTGATATTTTTTCACAGAGCTTTTTGCCATCTGTAGCCGGAGTTTCAGCATATCCATTGCCTCGGCATCCACGCCGTTTTTGTCCAGTTCTGCGATCATCTGGGTACATCCTTTTTGCCCAGCGTGTCCATTGGGATGCCGCGCTCATCCAGCCATGCTTTCAGCTGTGACACAGAGTTCGGATTTTCCAGCCCGGTCAGCTCATAGGCTTTCTTACTCATAGCGTCCGAGAGCATCAGATCACAGGCAATGGCCTGCTGCACCAGCTCCGTGTCAATCTTCACGCCGCGGTCATTGATACGCTCATTAACCCGATAATGCTTCCACTCCTGCTCCGGCATCGGGAATTTCTTCAGCCTCTTATAAATGTCCACCTCGGTGTTGACATCCTGAATGCAGTAATACTTAAACTTCTCCCAGTCAGCAGGGTAATGCTCCGGAAGATTCCGGGTACGCATCCCATTACTCTTCGTTGGCTTACAGGGCATGGAAAACAGCTTGATCAGCCGCTCGCCTTCCTTGTCTTTCTGCTGGCAGGTCTTCAGCACGGTGCCAACATCCTTTAGAGCCATTGGCAGAGTCAGCGATGCCGCCATAACCATCGTGCAGATCCAGCTGTCCGGCGACAGGAACTCTCCGGGTTTCAGGTACTGTCCCGGCAGATGTCTTTGCAGATGCACGGAAAAACAGACCCGCTCAAAGGAAGCATTGTGGGCAATCAGGCGCACATTTCCAGACTGGAAATCCTCCAGCAGTTCTTTGGGGAGCGGTTCTCCTGATGCAAGGTCTGCACATCTGGTTTCTCCAAAACCTTCCCCTTCATCGGTCGCCCAGGCTACCAGCAGGATCTCAAAGCTGGGATCTGTGGCATAGCGGTACAGGCCGCATTTTCCGATATCCACCTCGCTGTAGGTCTCAATATCGATCAGCGTTTCTTTCAAATATCTCACCTCTATTCGATGTAAAAAGCCGGAGGACACCCTGACATCCCCCGGCACGGTTACTTATCTGTGTTTCTCTTAGCGAAGGTAATCCGGCAGTTCCTCACCGGCATCGCCGCCCAGAACATCCTCATCGTCCAGCGCGTCAAAATCAGACTCTGCCGATGCCTTGCCGGACAGACGCTCACCATCCTTGACGAACTGTACGTTCCCCAAACCAGCAGCCACGCCGCGGTTGCCGTTGGCGTTAAAAGCGTAGAAGTTCACGCTGACGTTGCAGTAACAGCCGGAGTAGACCATCATCGGGTCTGTCACAGGCTGGACATGACGGTCCACGACCTGCGGTGCATCCTTGCTGGAGGCATTCACAAAGAAATGCTCCTGATAGTTCTCATCGTCCGGACGATCGATGTCGCCGTCACGCAGAGGCAGCTTCAGGTTCGGCGGGATCTTACCGCCCCACTTACGGGTCTTGCCATCCTCCTTGGCGGCCTCCACTGCCTTGTGGATCGCCAGCAGGGTCTTCTTGTCCTCCTTCGGGATCAGGCAGGAAACGGAATACTTAGCCTCGCCGCCGTTGATACTCTTCGGTTCAAAGATGTTTGCAAAAGAGATACGGCACGGAATCACGACCTTAGTTGCACTGGAAATCTTGTTAGCCATAATAAAAATCCTCCATCAATCTGTTTTTGTGTATTGCTGCTGCCCTCAGTCGAGGACAGCAAATTCATCTTCCGCAGTCTGCAGATCGACTGCCTCTCTGGGGTCCGAATCCGGGACAAGTGCCAGCTTACCGGGCGGCTTGACTACATACTCTCCCAGAATCTCCTGGAACTTTTTCTTCCCCATGAGCTTTTCAAAGGCTGTCAGGGAGATCAGCTCCGTCTTATAAATATCGGTGTATCCGGCCTTCTCTGCAGCGGCTACCACCGATTTCGTATCAAGGAACTGCCGCTTGCTCCTGCCCTCGACCACCTTATACCCATCCCAGCTGACACCATGATTGATGGCCTCGGAACTGACATAGGCAAAGATAGCTTCGATCCAGGACTCGATACGGTTCAGGGTCGGCAGCATCTTCTCAATGTCTGTCTTGGAAAGCAGTGCCGGGGATTTAAAGGTCGGCACGGAGGTGTCCGGGTCAAAGGATGCTGTCGCATCTGTTTCCTCGGTTTCATCCTCCAGCACGCCGGCATCCAGATCCAGAAACTCTTCTTTCACCAGAGCCATTGCTTCATCGGCACAGGCTTTGCAGGAAGTTCTGGCACGGCAGAACCGACACCAGTCTCCGGGAACCTGCTCGCCTTTTCCTTCAAAGGCCAGCTTTGCCCTCGGTCTGACATAGGTCTCTGCCCAGTCCAGCAGTTCCTCCACACTGCATTCAAACGTCGAGATATTTTCCAGTCTCGGCTGGATAATGGTCATGGACACCTTTTTGATGCTGTACAGATATCCGTAGGCGTGGTAAGCACCCAGGCATACAGCATCATCTGCGGATTATGGTCACAGTTTACGAACACGCCCTTGCCGTTCTTGTAGTCCATGACATAAAGCGTACCGTCTGCAATGATCACGCAGTCGCCGGTACCAAAGCCGGATGGAACAAGATAGCTGTAATCCAGCCGCTCCTCCACCATGACCAGCGGATGCGGACAGGTCTCCTTGATGCGCTCCACTGTGGAAATGATGAACTCCGCATAGATATCCGTGTTCGCTTCCATCTCCTCATCCTCATATTCAGAGGTTGGACGCTTCACCCGTTCATGCAGATATTTCCGCAGCTTGTACTCGCCCAGCGCATGGGCAGCAGTTCCCTCCTCGGCGTACACCGAGGATTCATTTGGAAGTTCTGCTCCAGCCTTGCAGATGGCGTACAGTTCAGCCACCTCTTCGAGCTGGAAGCAGAAAGGATTGCATGTACTTCCGGCATGATGACCTCCCTTAAATCTGGGAGACATCTGCCAGAAATGCTTCGTACTTCTCTGCAGGCAGGTCAGACAGCTGGGCCACACCGTAGGTCTTCAGAAGCTGACCGATCTTCTCGTTGTTATCACGCTTCTTCTTGATCTTGGCGACAATGACCGCCGTTATCTCGTCCTTGGTGATCGTCACTGCAGACTGTGTTTCTGCTTTGGCAACAGGCTTGTCCGTGGCTTTATCAGACAATGCTTCTTTCTGGCCGGTATCTTCTTCCCACGGCAGCGCATCCGCATCGTCCACCGGATGCTCACTCTCTGCAGTTTCTGAGCTCTCGGAGTTCACTGCTTCCTCTGCCTCACCAAAATCTTCTACCACAGGCACCTCTGCGGCTTCCTCGATGGCCGAAGGAGCCGCCTCTTCCACCTTTTTGGTTTTCTTGACCGGCTTCTTACGGGGATGCGAAACCGCCGAGCCTTTCTTTTCTGTTACGGGCAATACCGGCTGTTCTGCCACCGGAAGCTCCGGCTCATCCTCCGTCTTTGCATCTGCTGCCAGCATATCCAGCTGCTCGGATACACCCGCAAACATCTGTGCCAGACCGTCAAAGACCTCGACCAGACCATCCACAACTTTCTTCGGAGCATTCAAGACATTCAGTTCATCCATCATGCGTTTTCCTCCTCTCCGTTTTCTTCCTCCTCACCCCACAGGTCATCCAGATAATCGGCCTGTGCCTTCAGGACTGCCAGAATGACCTTCTCACACAGACCGGTTTCCTTATGGATGCGATCCAGCATCTCATCAAGTCGATGTCCTCTGCCGGGTCGTCTGCCTCAGCATCCGGCTCCTGACCGAAGCCGTAGTTGTAAGAGGTCATGCGCTCATCCATGTGGAGATGCAGGTTCTCGATGTTAATGGAAAGGAGTGGAGCACCAAGCGGGCGTGCCGGCATCGGCTTGTCCTGCTTCTGAGCTTTCTTTTCTTCCTCTGCCTTGACAGGAAGCGGAACCTTTACCACCTTGGCGTCCTTCAGCATCTCGCCGATCATTTCCTCCAGAGTCATGTTCTTCTCGTTCTTATTCTCCATTGTCTTCCTCACTTTCTGCAGCTTCCTGCTGCCCTTCTGTTTTCTTATCATCCAACGGCACATGGTACTGTTCTGAAATGTTTTTCAAAAGCAGTTCAACCACACGCCCCGGCTCCGGGAGATTCCGGACCTTTTTCTGCAACTCATGGGCTCTCTTGATTTCGGCAGCCATGCCTTCCGACACGGTACTCCCAAACACCCAGAGTTCATCTGCCTCCTCCAGCCATTGCATTCCAAGCTGAATGCCGGTATTTCGTTCCTGCTTCTCCTCATCCTTTAAGAACTGGGTAAAATACAGGTGCGGTGCCAGTGGCAGAAAGCCCAGTGTGGAAAGAATCCGACAGGCCATCTTTGCTCTGCGGATGTTTGCTTCCAGTTCATCTTTTCTGCACTTCTCGTCCTGTGAAGTAGGGCGATACGGTGAGCAGACGAAAATTTTTCTTGGCAGGTGTTCTTCCTGCGGTGCACTGCCGGGTGGACGGTCCTCCTTCGCATTTTCTAACTGGGCTGTTTTCTTTGCAGCTTCATTCATGCTTACTGCACTCATAAGTTCTGACCTCCTGTTCATGTACTTGAGAAGTAACCCTCTCACTATGAACATCTTTTTGAGCCTTTTAACAGACACTTTTCTAAAAACTTTTTTAGAAATTTTTTTCTCAGCCTTTTTACCGCCTGATTCATGATCCGGTTAACCGACTGCTGGCAGATGCCAAGTTCTTCTGCAATCTCGTATTGGTTCATACCTTTATAAAAGTAAAGCTGAAGGATCTCCGACTGGCGCTCAGTCAGCTTGCTCATGGCTGCATACAGGCGGCGAAGTTCCCGGTCTGCCAACATCTCGGCATTATCCTCATCCAAAAATCCACCATGACAGCTGCCGACCAGTCGGAGCCATCACATTCCAGGGACACATTTTCAGTCTCAGCAGTACGGTTATTCCGATTGTGCTCCATCCGGCGTTCCCCTTCCATGAGCAGACGAACGCTCCACTCGGTCTCCTCAAAAGTCTCAGCCGGCACTACCTGATATGTACCATCTGTAAAGTCATAACGGTAATCACCACAGCGATCAACTGCAATGACCGTGTGTGCGTCATCCATCTCGTAGACCGCATAGCCGTTCTGGTAAACGGTCAGGGAAGCATCATCCACGGTTGTCTGTGCAACAGCCATCGGTTTCATCTCCATCAGTGCCTTGAAACTCGGCAGCTTCTTTTCCACCACTGCGTCAATCTTTTCCTTTAACTCATGTAAGGTGATATGCGCGTTCTCTGCGATATCTGCGGCGATATGTCCTGCATCCTGTACCGCTTTCTCCACCATCTGCGGCTGGCGAACCTCCATCACACCAACGCCACCATTGATTGCAACTGCTCCAGTCATCATGTTCATCATCATTGTTTTGTCCTTTCCCCCGGACTCTGAAAGGGAAAGATACCGAAGCAGGATGCTGATGAGGCACTGATCTATCTGGCAGGAGCATAAAACCAAAAAAGCCCGATTCCAGAGACAGCAGGAATAATCCCAACCGCACACCTCCCCAGCCAGCAAATAAATCGCTGTTCTGTGAAGTTCTGCTATGGTATCCTTCGCCTGCTCTAGAATCGGGCTTACGATATTTTCTTTATTTGTCCGGGGCTTGCGACAGATGCTTTCATTTGACTCTGTGGGCTTGTCCCTTGGACTGATTATATGATAACAAAATGACCGGGGCTTGCAGATGGCGAGACTGCCACACTTGATGTGGCGAATTTGCCACATTTTCATCTGCCAGCCTCAAAAGGGCAAAAAAATACCGCACAGCCCCTTTCGACCATGCGGTTATCCAGCCATCTGCTGTGACTGAAGGAATTTCATCATGTTCCGGATTGTAGCCTGTCCCTCTGGTGTCAGCTTTGCAAAGTCTGCTCCAATCTCTTCGGAAAACTCCACTGGCATTTCTTTTTCTGCCAGAAGATCATCAACACTGACATCCAGTGCGGCTGCAAATTTCTTTAAGGTCTTAAACCCCATTTCACCTTTGGTGCCATTCTCGTACTTGGAAATGTCAGCGCGGTCGATATCCACAACATCACTCAGTTCCTTTTGAGACCAGCCCTTTTTCAGCCTGTACTTCCTTATGTTTTGACCGAGGATGTACTCCTCGCTATGTATATCAACCACGCTTACACCTCCTTCCTCTTTCGTACTTCTACTTCATAATATCCTGTTTGTGTCTTTTTCGACATCGAAACAGATTGCGTATTTCGCGCTGAAATCTGCAATTTCGCTATAACTTTTTGCCGGAATTATGTACATTAACGATTCTGCTGCAGTTTTTACTCCTTCCGACGAACGAAAAAAAGCCGGAACAGACAGAATGACACACTTATTCCTTGGTTTTATAACATCACTATTTTGTAAATATTATCCAAGTTGTAAGTATGTAATCCTGTCTGCTCCGGCTTCACTCTTTATGGTTTCCAAGCCATACGGTTCCGCTCCAAAGCGACAGTATAAAATGCGCAAGTGCGCTAAAAATATATAAAAGTCTGGTTTCCTCTGGTCATCCAGTATGATTGAAGTCATTACTTGCGCAGCAGTCGGCGGTGGCTTTCTCGCCTTCCACTACGGTCATACCGCAGGGTTCCCTAGAATATTTTCTCTCAGAATGGTGTGCGCCCGTTCATATCCTTCGGACGTCTCATCTTTCCAGAACGCCTATACATCGGGTCATGAACTTTAAGAATAAGTTCCTGCATCGACATACTGCAGTTTTTCCCGACAAGGCGAACATCGCCATCATTGTTCTGGCATTTACAGAACAACTTTCCGTCCGCCGTTCTAATGTCATAAGATTCACTTGCCATAGACTGCCTCCTATTCTGGATCATCAAAGTCATCATCCCATAAGTCATCATCGTCTGATTCCTTTTCCTCTGGTTCAGGCAACGGAGTAAATACGATCTCACATTTTGTTTCATCAATCCAAGGAATCATAAATTCATCCGCCACATCACCTGTTTCCAGATCGATAAGAATTATTGTTACTTCACATCTTAAATAGCAATCTTCAAGCCTTTTCTGAACACCATAGAATGCATCACTATCAGTAAGAACGATTGACACCCGATCATATCTGTACTGGTAATCAGCAAAGAGTCCTGCTATTCTTGACAAATGGCGCATAACTGTTATGGACTTCATCTGACTCAGGTGTTCTCTGGGCGCTTCAAAAGAAGCTGGTTGCACCATACAAAAATCAAATCCCCATATTCCATCGCCTCTTGGAATCGCATCCGTTTTCAGCACCAGATCAAAGCTGAAACCGCCACTTATTGTCCTATGGCGTTCTGGTTCTAATCGTGCCACACTATAGCCTCTGTTCAAGAGTGCTTTTATAATAAGGTCATCATAGACCGTCTCAATATCTGCATTATGTGCCCAGCGATTACGAATATCTCTCGATAAATCCATCCCGTGGGCTCGCATTAGCATCTCAAAGGTGATTCCACTGTTCTTATCTGCGTATGCTGCTATGTCTGCAATAAGGTTATCTGAGTTCGCCCCCACCGTTTTTTTGTTCACAATTCTCGATAAGGTCGAAGCGTTTACACCAATTTCCTCTGCGAACTGCCTCATACTCCGCTCAGGTCCCTTGGCTCTAACAACATACTCTGCCAACATATCCTTGTCTGGTGGTTTAATCCGGCTGTACTGCGTTGCCAAGTTTCTGTAAATTATATTTAATGGTAGTCCCTGACGAAGTGCCTCCTGGACGTTCTCCGGGTACCGGCTGATTTCTTCTTCGCTCAGAGCCACTTTCTTCTGGTCATCCATCTCATCGCCTCCAATCGCTCATGTTGCATCTGTTGCGTACATTTATTATATGCAACATATACTATCTTGTCAATAGTTTGCGCAAAATTTGTTGCTTGTAGTTGCTTGGTGTTGCATATATAGTCTTTGATGCACCACCAACAATCTCTCTTCTTAAAATCTTCTGCTATCACCTCTTGACTTCAACAACTTCTATTGTATTATAGGAACAGGAGTTCCCGAACCTTTGTTCTTAGTATATAGGAACAGTTGTTCCTTGTCAAGTATCTTTACAAAATTATGTTGTAAATGTTGGTACTTTCCCTCCAACAGACAACAGATTATCCCACATGGAGGCATGACATGAAAAAAGAAACGAACTTTGAAACCAGTCCACTTAACACACAGGATGCCAAGGCAGAAGCCGCCACTACTCTGGCTCCTGACGCAACCAATGGAGATAAAATAAAAGCCCTCCGCACCGCCCAGCACATGAGTATGGCTGAACTGGCACGTCGGCTTCTATGTCAGACCGTGCGATCCGCTATATTGAATCCAACCAGCGTGAACCAAGTGTAGATGCAATCCAGAAGATTGCCGCAGCTCTTGGAGTCACCACCGATTACTTTATGGATGAGGCCACTTTCCAGCAGGAACTCAACGATGACCTCTTCTATGCGGATGTACGAAAAAAGTATGGCTCCCGCGGTGTTGCACAGGCAAAGAAAATAAAAGAACAGACCACAGCCCTGTTTGCAGGCGGTGAACTGTCCGAAGAAGATCAAGCGGCATTTATCAAAGAAATGGAAGCACTTTTCCTCGATGCAAAAGCTGATGCGAAGAAATTTACTCCCAAAAATATCTGCGGTAAAGAGTCACATTTACTCCGGAGGAAAGGAGTCTACTTTGAACACACGCATAATTGATACCGCCGATGCTGTGGTTCGCCGCTATAAGACCCGGAATCCAGAAGATATCATCTCACAACGGGCTATCAAATTGAAAGACATCCGTTTTTGCCACGACCTTCTGGGTTACTATACCGTCCTGCTGAACTGCGAATATATCGGCATCAATCCGAATTGTACAGCCGCCCAGCGTATATCTGCTCTGGCTCATGAACTGGGACACGCACTGTTTGACCGGAAGCATGCCAGCTCCGGCCAAGCATTTCAAGACACCTATTTTTATAGTCTGGACAACTCCAAGGCAGAAAGACGAGCAAATATCTTCGCTTCCGAACTGCTTCTGTCGGATGATGATATTCTCAAACCGATTGGCTATTACGAATTCAATGCCGACCGGATTCATCTGGAGGCAAATATGCCATCCCACGCATCTGCAGCCTACCGGGCGATGAAATATCAGGAGCTTCTACAGGAATTCCTGTATACACACTGTGATGTACTCACCCCGGCTGAGATTGCCAGAAGATCGAAATTGAAAAACACTTCGTAGATTTTAAGCTGAACATCCTCGCGGCAAAAGGATATCAGCTGCCAGTTCTTCCTGAACTCCACAATGATTTTCTGAAAGACTCCATGAAGAATAGCGAGGTGAAATAAGGTGAACTACTATTACTGCGATACCTGCCACTACTGCTTCTCTGCCGAGAAGTTCCCTGACCGTTGCCCTGATTGCGGTGCAATAGAACATAACGATCACGCAGCAGTACGGCAGGCAACAGATGCCGAAGTAAAAGAACTGCTCAGAATTCGGGCAGAAGATAACGACTGAAAGGGGAACACACATAATGAAAGCACATAAATATTGGTCACTCGGAGCGCTTGCTTGCATGGCAGGCTGTTTCTACACAGGCTGCAAGAAACTGATGCAGGCTCACAAATATTTCGCTGGCGGCTCTCTGGCTGCATGGGTATGGCAATCTACTCCGGCCACAAAATTGCACCGAAGAAGAAAAAAGCTGAAAAGCCTGAAAAATAAGAACACACGCCCTCGCCGCAACAAGCGAGGCTTTTTTTGAACTCCAGGAGTTCACTTTATTTCCATCACAAACTATACACTTCCATCATGAGCCGAATTCCGACTTTCAGACCTTCCTCAAAAGCGGTCTTCTCCCATGCACAGCACACCGTTCCCTGCCGGTCCATGATCTTCTCCCAAAGCGGAATCTTATCTCCGACGTAGTCATCTACAAGCTATCCATACCATCTAACTCTCGCAGCCACTCTTCCAGTTCCTTTTCCTTGGCCTTTGCTGCTTTCCCGGCATCTGTGTTTTTCTCTACTGGGTTATTCTCCGTGTAATGCTCGTAGATCAGATCAAGCAGGTTCTCCACTGGCGGGTAATACTCCGGCTCTGTTTTCTTCAAATACTCCTCCAGCATTTCCTTCAATTTTTCTATAATGCTACCATCCTTCCCAACTGAGATTCACATCCTCAGTTACGGCACATATTACCGCGCACTTCTGTACATAGCAACCTATTTTTTGCGGTTTATCGGACATCCCATCTTCTCCTTTACCTCATCCGGCACGTCGATCAGCCCGAACCGATAGAACATCCCGTAGATGTAGGTCATGCCTCGAATATCGCCCAGTGCTTTCGGTCGATCTACCACTTCGCCTTTAATATTCTTCAGTGCCAGCAGCACCGAGCTCCACGCCAGACTTTTGCTGTTTTCCCGGCGGTCGATCCAGAGTTCCTTTGTGTATTGCCCGTTTCTGCCTTTTTTAATTTCGTAAGAAAATGGTAAGCCAGTGTAAGTTTTGAATTTCACACCAGCATAAGCCAAAACTACTCCCCAGAAGTTTTCTTCTGTCGGATCAGCTCTCCACCGCTTCATTGCTCTGTATCTCCTCTGCCGTTCTGCTCCAACACTGATTTTCTCTTTGGATGCAGTACTCGGAAAGTACACGCCTTTTTATAAGGCAGGTATGAGGTGACGGAGGCTTTGGAGAGTTGAAGATTATTGGCGGTTGAGCGGATTGCATCTTTATAACTCTGTGCTTCTCGGTATTCTTCAAAGGTATCCTGTACCTTCTCTGCCACTTCTGATTCATACACACTTGCTGTGATAAGCAGCTTTCTTACTTTAATAGGATTTAGAACTAGAGCATCGGCGATGGATTGGAGGGAGCAATCCTCCTCATAAAGCGCCACAGCAGCATCCATCTGCTCTTTCAGATTCTTCCCAGCATCGAACTGCGGCTTCGACTTCTTCCGGCCACCACCGGGCTTTCTGGCTTTATATGCTCTTTTCTCTCCCATAGTTCACATTGTCTCTCCATCCCTTACTCATGTAACTCCAGCGGCAGTCCGTCCGGGTCATGGAAGAAAGTCATCTTCTTTCCGGTGTAATCATCCACACGGATCGGCTCACATTCAATTCCGACTGTTGCCAGGTCTTTCACCGTCTGCTCCACGCTCTCCACACAAAATGCAAGGTGACGCAGACCGCAGGCCTCTGGGCGATTCACACGCTTCGGAGGATTTTCCTCAGCGAAAATCTCAAGTTCCGTAAGTTCATTGACACGAAGATCCAGCTTCCAATCCTTGCGCTCCGGGCGATAATTTTCTCGGATAACAGAGAATCCCAGCTTGTTCACATAGAAATCCTTTGCGGCTTCGTAGTCAGATACGATAATTGCGATGTGGTGTATTTTAGATAAGTTCATTTTGTGTCACGCTCCATTTCTTTTATTCGCATTTCATTCCCATTTTATTTTCGTTTTAAACTATATAACAGCCTTCGAAAAACACCGTGTGAACTCCTGGAGTTCAGTTTGTCCACACGGCATTTATTTTTTTTGGTTCTTGTTTTATTTCAGTTTTTCAAGGATCTCATCTGCGCTCATGCCGCTGGCTAATAATTTCTTAACCACACTCTCGGCTTCAGCTTCTTAGCTTCTTCAGCGGCTTTAGCATCTGCCTTTGTCTTTTTCGTTTCCAGCGTTGCCACTTCTTTTTCGACCTTCTTCAAAGCTGCCTTTTTTTCTTTCAAGTCTGCTTTAAAAGTGTCAATGTTTGCGGTAATGGAAGTAATCTCATTATTTAGAGACACAATAGTCTCCTGCTTCTCTATAATCTGAGATGCAAAATCAGTGGTCATAGCTTTGGGCTTATTCTTGCTACCTTTGGTTCTGGCATAATCAATCAGCCTTTCTATTATGTATTGTGGTTTAAGTATAACACTGTAGAAAACAGATGGCAATATGCTGGGAATATTATAGTTCCAGCTTCACAGCATTCCTGTCTTTCTCTGAAACAATGTACTCCCTGGCAGGCCAGCTCTCGCTTTCCCAGACAAAATCCGAATCATACCGTACAGCTTTGGCAGCTTCACCGCAGAAATCATTATCTACACACCACTGCATCAAGGTATCATCTTCCAATGTCAGGTATCCATGAGCAAAGCCTCGTGGTATATACATCTGCTTTCGATTTTCAAAAGACAGCACCGCACTGTAAGCATGACCATAGGTTTCCCCCGGGCGCAGATCCACAGCCACATTGAAAATCGAACCATGCAGGCAGGACACCAGCTTCGCCTGTGCGTGTTCCCCTTCCTGAAAATGCATACCACGCAGCGTGAACGCTTTCTTGCTGTATCCCTGGTTGATCTGTCGAACAGTGAAATTTATAGATTGGTCGTATGGCACGGCAAGATATCCTCTGAAGTCTTCAAAGGCCGGGGCTGTGAGTATTATTGGCTTCGCCTGTCTTGTATTCATCGTTGCACCTCTTTCTTTATTTTCGTTTCAAACTATATGCTTTTTAGGAAAACACAGGGTGTTCTCCCCCTGTGTTCACCACTGCTTCCGATATTCTCTTGGACTGATTCCCTCTACTTTTCGGAACATCCGACTAAAATAGTTTGCATCTCCCATGCCGACCGCAACACCAACTTCATCCACAGTCATATCTGTGAAGCGAAGCAGCTGCTTGGCTCTGGTGATCCGCTTTGAGATCAGATAGTTATTGACTGTTGTTCCGTAAGTCTCTTTGAAGATTTTGGATAGATAGAACTTGTTAATAAAGAACTTTTCTGCCAACTCTTCCAGCATAATTTTCTCTGTAAAGTGTTCGTCCAGATATTCCTTCACGGCTGCCAGTTCCATTCTCTTCCGGCTCACCGTCACGCTCTCTGGATGCCAGGACTGTTCCATCAGTAAGGTGAGTAAAGTCCCCAGTTTCTCATTAATTCGCATATCCCGGATATAATCGGAAGATGATGCCAGATTGTAGAGGTCACTGAGCAGACTGGTAAACGAAGCTATGTCATCCGGATGGAACACAGGCCGACCGCCTCGCTCTTTGTACTTCTCATATACAGCCGGAAGGGACGGTGCATAGAAATGGCACCATTGGAGAGACCAGAGATTGTCAGAAGTCGAATGGCTATATGCTTTCCGACAATCAATGAACACGCAGTCTCCCTGGCCTAGCTGATAAGTCTGCTCCTCGTAGGAAAGTTCTCCCTCGCCAGACAAAACAATAAAGCAAAGAAACGACACCAAATCCTCTCTCTGGGATACATGTGGGTGAACAGCCTGCAAAGAGCCGACCTCCTGCAGATGCAAAAGAGACGTTCTAGCAAAGGTTGATGGGGTGTAAATGATTCGAGAGGAGCTTACTGAAGAAGACTGTGGGTTGAATAGTTCTTGGTCCATAAGTTGCTCCTTTCCAATACGAAATATCACTTTTTCCTTCGCTTATATCCAACTGGTGGAACGGCATCCTTGGGAATATGCCACGGCGATCCTTTTCCATCTTGATTGCAGTTTGGAATTTTACCTTCCCTGCACCACTTGGAAACTGTAGCCTGCGTCACGCCGTATTTTTCAGCAAATTCCCGTGTTCCAATTGCCTCACTCATTTATGTAGCCCTCAAATTGATGCATTCAAATATTACGCTGTTAATCTTTCAAGCAAGACTCTTTTATTACAAATCTGCAAACAAATCCGCTTGGTACACGCCATCCTCCAGCATCTTCTTGAAGCTATCCTTTACTGCTGCAACATCCTCATGGTAGGTCATACCATACCATGTATCATTAGTCTTCAGAACCTTTACGTTCATCTTTCCCTGCTCCAGCAGTTCACCGATGAAGATAGGAATCAGATACTCTGCTTTCAGCGGATTTTCAGGTACTTCCTTCTCGAAAAACTCTTTGAAGCCCTGCTCCAGAACATCCAGAAAATCAGGAGTCAATCCCCACATGTTCATAGATACCAGAGAATTTACATCCACAGCCACTCCGTCTGTTTCTGCTCCAGTTGCAGTCTTTACAATGTTCTTGGTCTCTACAACCTCTGTCAGGTTCCCATTCTCATCCATCTTGCAGATACCACGAGTCACGCCACCATTATCGGAAAGCGTGTTTTTCAGCACAAAACCCGCCATGCAGGACTTACCGCCATTCACCAGATACTCATGAACAGCTTTGAAGCCTTCTTTGCCATAGTAATCGTCTGCATTGATCACAATAAAAGGAGTCTTGATGACCTTCTTTGCTGCAAGCACTGCCTGACCGGTTCCCCACGGCTTTGTACGGCCTTCTGGCAGAGTACCCGGAATATCATTAATATCCTGAAAAGCATAATCCACTGTTACATTATGAGAAGAACACATGGAGGCAATACGATCACCGATGACCTCTTTGAATTCTTTCTCGATATCCTTTCGGATAATAAAAACCACGTGATTGAATCCGGCCTCAATCGCATCATGGATCGAGTAGTCCATGATGATGTGATTAGAATCATCTACCGGCTCCAACTGTTTGATTCCTGTTCCAAAACGCTACCGATACCGGCTGCCATGATAAGTAATGTTGTATTCATAATTTTTCGTACCTTTTTCTGACGATATTCTTTTACCATAGGTTTCGTTCTTCACATCTCAGCCGCCCCAAATGGATCGTTGCCTGCTGCTCACCACGAAGAGGTGTGTGAGGTTTTGAGCAGCTACCGTGTGTAAATTCACACGGCCATTGTTTCTTCATTCCCAACTGAAGCACATATCGCATCTCTTACTCTTTAAAAGACATATCATACTCATTTATTACTGTCTGCCCCCCCCGATAATTTTTGTCTTCTGCAGGAAAGCCTTTAGTCGGCGCTTATAATACATCTTGGGATAGCACTTTGATATTGCATAGTGAAAGCCCTTGTCAACATTTTCAAAAAAAGTGTTTCTTTTATCCGGCATTTCTGAAGGATGACGTAACTGGTGATTTGCTGCTACAGCTTTATCCAAGTCTACATCTTCCAGTTCAAATCCTGCCGACTTAACAAGTTCTACACCTTTCTCTGTTTGACATAGTAGTAAAGAGATACCTTTTTTTTGCTCTTCCCTGCTAAGTTCACTTCCCCAAGAATCCCCTAGTGTAATATCCGAAACTCTATCCAGTGTTGCGTAACGGCATGAATAGCAGTTTTCCGTATAATCCAAAGAAGTCAAAAAGGCGAATGTATACAAATCTTGCTGTGCATCAAAAGAAATTCTCTTATAGCCGGATTCCAAACCAAACGCTGTTTTATTTCTGAACTTCAAATTCTCGATTGTGTGAATATTAACCTTATTTTCTTCCAAGAATTTTTCTAATAGTTGTGGCGATGGAGATCCATGGCAAATCAAATCAATTGTATATAGATTGTCTGTATTCTTTACATAATTTTTTACTGCCGCCACTTGACAAGGCAACCCAACAAACAGTACCTTATTACCAGTTTTAAGTTCCTTGGCAACCTTTGAATAAATATTAACTGGATTACTTTTCACATACTTTGACCCAGCAAATTTTTTTTGCATAGTCTAAATCATTTGTAATATCAAAGACAAACTCTCCATCCTTAAAAAGGCACGCCGCAACATACCCTCCAGAATGTATAAATGCCTCAATTAATCCAGCAGCCGCTCCACCAGAAGAAGATGTTTTTCTGGTATTGCTATTCCATCCTTGATACCAAACTTGCGGTTTTCTCTTTTGAACAATACTATTATTCGGGCAAACTCTTTCACATGCACCGCACTGAATGCACCGTTTTTCATCAATGACTGCATTCATCGCATTCAAAGAATCTTTTACTGAAATAGCTTCTTTTTTACAGACATCCACACAGGCTTTACATCCTGCACATTGATTTATTTTACAAACTGTTTTCATTCCTTAATCTCCTCTTGTTTGCTCAGGACGATGAAAACATAAATCATTTTGACTTTCTTTTCAAAACCATTTGAAGCACCTTTTTTCGTTCGTCCTTATTAAATAACAATATCAATACAAGTACATACCCTAAGATTCCTACTCCGGCACAGACAAATAAAAACTTAAACCAAGAACCTATGATTACAACTCTTCTTACGCCCTCAAACAATACATAGATAACACAAGAAATTGCAACGCTTTTAATCAAAGCTGGATAGAACGTCATTTTAGGCAATTTAAGAACATATGCACAATACAGAGGAGTAACCACTGCATGCCTAACAATCATGTAACATGAACTCGTACCAGCAATAATAATCAACGGATTAAAATTTGTTGTTTTCAGAAGCAAAAATTCTGTTCCAATACTTGCAACACTGAAAATCGTAGTAATAATTACAGAGCCTTTGATTTTATTGGCAAGTGTATTAGCATAATAAAGTCCCTCCACATAAGCATTCACCAAAAGCGGAAGTACTGTCAAGATTGAAAGTATCTGAATCGTATTGATCTCATCTACTGTTTTATTTCCCAGCCACAATGTATAAAATTCTTTTCCAAAAACCACAAAGCCAATTAACGGAACTATCATCATAAAACTCAAAAAGCGAATAGTAAATTTAAATTTTTCAATTAGTTCCTCTTGCTTATTTTCGGCATATAGTTTTGCAAGTTCCGGATTAAATACATTTGCAATTAGCTGTGGTATTTGTGCCAAAATAACTGGTATCTGCTTTGCAATAGAAAACAGTCCCATTGCACTTGCGTTTACAAACAGATTGGTCACAAGCAAATCCAATCCCGTTTGTAACATTTTATTAAGACTTTCTAAGCTCAGCCAAACACCGCTTTTAAGTATTTCTAAAATACGCTTAGGATTGTAGTATTCTTTCTTAATTGTTATTTCAGGGATTAGCTTTTTGGTGAACACATATTGTAATGCAATTGTAACACCACCAGCACATATTGCCGCGATCGAATAGTACCACATATGGGGTACAAATAGCCAAAATGTAGCCGCCAAAACAAGCACTCTAACAATATTGGCCGTCATTTGGGCTAATGAATTCAAGTACAATTTATTCTTTATAAATGCTGCAACTCCAAAAACAACGCCAATTAAAGATATTGTTGAGCTAAAAAAAGCGAGGATAACAGTTGTTCGTACATCAGAAACCAAGTAATCTGGAATATTTATAAGGTACTCAATCCGAACACACAATATTACCGCTGCACCCAGAACAAGAACACCTAGGATTGTATCCGCAAAAAAACTGATGAAAAATATTCTCTTACCTTTTTTCATCATGCCTGTGATACGAGAGTGTAATAAATCTACCCGCCAAGGAGTTTAGTGCAACCGTAATAACAGATATGTAACTCACAAAATTATTAACAAGCCCAACAAATCCATACGCTTCATTACCCAACTTATTTAGTACAATTGGTGTAAAGAAAAAACTGATAATCAGATTTGTTGCAAATACCATCATTTGTGCAACTAGGTTAACCAAAAAATCACGATTATTGCTTTTCATATGTTTTCATTAATAGTCCTTTCTTAGAATTAATTTTAACTTCTAATTTTTTTCAATATTTTTTTTACCAAAATAAATAAGGGTATTTTGAACACCCGCTGTCTTCACTGAAAACCACAAAGACGATTTCATCTTATTTTCACACGACTGATACAATTTTTCCATCTGTTCCACGTCGTAGGACATCACCTTCCTTAATGCAACAGGTGATATAGCACATCCATGCGTTTTTGAGCGGACTCGAAGAATTTTAACATTGGAGCACATTTTTGCATATTTAGCCTGTTCAATGTCTTGCTCACATAAGGCTGGTTCAAAATAATATATTGGAGAATCCCCCAAATACATATATGCTTTTCCAAAGCAATGTCCATTTTTTGAATACAGTTCCTTCAAAAATGGATTAGTATCCACATGTGTCCAATGATGCAGTAATGAAAATTGACCTGCAAAATCTAAGCAATAGCTTGCTTTAAGGGATGAAGCTAATATTGCAGCTATAAACCCACCAGAGGAAACACCAACCGTGATTACCTGCATTCCTTCCGTTTCCTCTCTCATTTTCCTAATAAGTGCATCTATCGTATTATATTTTGCATTTATCCCTACAACATACCAACTCAACCATATGTCTCTTATATAAATTATTTTTTCATGATCTATATCCTGCGTTATATTTTCCCATTCAAATTTGTCTTTATTTACTACTTTAGATACAAAATCCTGTCTATCATCCTTTTTATAAAGTGAATTCGAGGAGCAAAAAACATATGCTATTCCATCTTTTTTTCCATGGCGAATCTTTATATTATCCGTTTCACTATTATAATTCCCTTGCAACTCTGAATTTTTCCAATCCAGAGTTTTCCAAACATCACCATTCATCGTTATTGTCCTGCACCTTTTCTTTCTCCCATGCTAAGCCAACAAAAGCAAGCAAAATAATAAACTTAAGATTTAATGTTACTTCTACCATTGAAAGCATGCCAAAAACATATATTCCACATAGAAATGCATAGTCACTTTTTTTTTCTTCCCTTTTTAATCATTTCACACGACACAAGGAACACCAAAATAGTACCTATTAGTCCATATGATACAATACTATCAAATATACCATTTTGCGCGTTATAATTGGTAATAAACTATTACTCGTCAATCCTTTCAAGCATACCCAATAGTTGTGATCCAGACCATAACCTAACAGATAATGTCCACTCATCATTAAAAAGAATCTCGCATATGCGCCCATTCTACCTGTCAAGGTTATATCTTTTCCTAAAGTATTAGTGATAAAGTTACTAATAACCGGTATGCTAAGTACCGCACTATTGACCACTAATAATAAATCCAATCCAATTGTCAGTAAGACAAAAAAGGTCGGCTTCTCTACTATGCTATAGATTCTATCCTTTGTTACTATTAAAAGTGCAAAAATAAAGAAAGAAATCATACCGGTTGTACAGTTTACAGAAAGTGCAACCACAATAGACTCCACCAATAACATTACTAGAACTATTCGATTTCTTTTCCTGTTTAAATTATGCGTCGCACAAAAAAATAGAAGTAAGTATAAATGTGTATAGCACACATTAAATTTATTGCCTACTAAATACGCATCATTATGAAGTAAAAATGAAAATCGAGACGGAAAAACGATCATTAACAAATCACTCAATATACAAGTCACAAGACAGCAGATGTATATTATTTTACATCCCATATATACTTTTTCATTTTCTCTAATAATTTCCACAAAAGAAAAAGTTTCAAGAATAGTAAATGCAAAAACAATCACACTGACATAATCAGTTCCTTGAAGCCCACGATTTATGAACGAACTCATTCCAACCACACACGCAAAAAAAAGCAATCCAGCATTAATTAACTGATACTCTTTTTTCATTATCACGTGTGCATATTTTAATATAATAACTCCGCCCAGCAGGAGCATTAAAATTTTCATCTCTCTATAATTAGCAATATGAAATGTACTGATATTTATAAACGCAGTGAAGGCTATAACTACTGCTAGTAATCCCATTTCCAAATCTATGTATTTAACTTTCATCGTTACCTCTCTTTTGGAATCGATATGTTAGCACGCAAATAGTTTATGCTTTTAGCTTTTTCTTGTTCGCGAATTAAATCCACTGATTCGTAATCAATTTCAGATGTTAAAGTTGTTTCAAGGTTTCTTACATCTTTTATTAATTGATTCTCTAATTGTAAACGATGCAGTAAATCTAAGAGTTTCTCTTGATTAGTTGACCCAGTATTGGATTTTGATCTACAAAAAGTTCCAAACTGTTTATGAAAAATGACAGAAAAAATAGTTCCATGAAATGTATCTGTCACAATATAATTCGCTTTCTTAAAATAGCCCAAAATTTCATCTGGCGACATACAATATGTTGATCACAAAAATCTTGATAATCGCACAAAGATATGGTTTTTAATTTATTTTATGTGCAAACTCAACTATCGCTTGCTTTTCCTCTTCCGCAAAACGACCCGCATAGCCATATACAATAATATAGTTCTCTATATTAGCTTCTTTCCAAGGTTCATTTTCTATTCCTGAAACTAAAACAGGATCAAGATTCAGATTAGATTTTACACCACAAAGTTTTTCCACTATACTATATGAATTATTGTCTCTTACAGATATCGCATCAAACATTTTCAAGTCTTTTTTAATTTGTGCGTCAACTTTATAAGAACAAAGTTTTTCATAAGTTGTACTTCCAAAAGATGCCGCGTATGTTATTAGTCTACGTGCTTTATTATTCTCACCAAAAAGTCTAAAGCAAATCCAACTTTAGGATTTCTTTGAGTACAGTTAAAGACCTCATCGCTTCCTACGATGAGAACATCAACTTTCGTATGGTATGCTTTAAACTTTGAAATTCCTAATATAGGATAACACTCAATAAATTTTTTCTGCTGTTCTCCATATTTTTTCAAGATGTGAAATTTTATGCCATCTTTTATTTCCTGATAAAGCAGTTCTTGTTTTTTTGTTTTATCGTTTCGATCTTCAATTAAGACATTGGTTTTATAGTCAACAAAAACCACTTTGTGACCTAACGATTCAACCATCTTTTTCAGTGAATATGCTTGCATAAATGATCCATAATTCACAATTCTTTGCATTGAAGGATGCCTACTAACATGATTTTCTCCTCTTCATACAACTATTTCTTTTTTATACACACCTTATACAGTAATTCAAAATAGTATTTTCTTTCTCCCAATGGCACAAATCTATTTAATATAGCTGTACTTAATTGCGTACGAGCTAGTTCTTTTACCCGTTTTAAATCTTTTTCACTTATCTGTGCAGCATCTGAAGCGCTCTGCAATAAAGTACATGTACACCTAAATAAAAAATATTTTGCTTTTTCCTCAAGTTCCTTGTATGTATCTCTAACAAACTGACAATTCAATTTTGCCTGTTCATAAATATCAAACTTTTGTGTAGTAAATGGTTTATTGCATATACTATTTTCTCGAATCAAGTAATTATATAAAGGCATTCCTGTCAGGACAATCTTATTACTCTCACTAAATAGTTTAGACGTAAAATTCAAATCTTCATGAAGTACCCCAAATGGATATCTACGCCCTTTGAACAGTTTCACCTTATAAAGTTTATCCCACGCTGCCGAATCGCAACCATCCCATATAAGTAGTTTTCCTATCGCCTGACAAGGTGATAATATTTGTTCTCTATCCAAGATAAAATATGGCGTTTTTGTACCATCACTTTCTTGAACCACATACCTTCCGCAACATGAAATATCCGCCTCGTTTATGCGCATTCTTTCCTCAAGAACCTCATACATATTTTTTTCAATGTAATCATCGCTGTCAACAAAACCTATAAGTTCACCCGTTGCTCTATCCAATCCGGCATTTCGTGCATCAGAAAGTCCACCATTTTTCTTATGTATAACTGTTACTCGATTATCCGAGCGCGCTAACGTATCACAAATCTTACCACTTTCATCTGTCGAGCCATCATCCACCAATATAATTTCAAGATTTTTATAAGTCTGCTGTAAAATACTTTCAACTGACTTTCTAACATATTTCTGTACATTATATACTGGAACAATAACGCTAATCAGCGGCTTATTTTCCATCCTTATCTACCTCTCTATTTTTTTGCGCAATTGATCTATAAATATCAATTAAAGCACTCAGATTCTGGTTCGCATCATGAGTTGTTTTTGCATGTTGTTTTGCATTTTTTGAAAATTCAAAACATTTTTCCTTATTTTCAAATAGCTCCATCGCATAAAAAGCTAACATATATGGTGCGTCATGTTGGTACAAAAACCCTTCTTCATTATGCGTCAACATGTTTTCACTCCACCAACATCAGAACTGACAACAGGAGTTCCTAAAATCATTGCTTCCCCTACAGAATTTGGGGAATTTTCAATTGATGAAGGAGAAGCAAATACATTTGCCAACAAATACTGTTCCTTCATTTCTTCGGCATTTAAACTTCCCAAAAACACAATGCTATTTTCCAGACTATACTGTCTTATAAGTTTCTCTAAATAATTAACATATACAGACCTTTTTTGTTTTTCAATCCAATTTCTACTCAGTGGGCTTGTCCCTGTTACATATAGTTTCACATCTGGATAGAATCTTTTAATTATATTTAAGGCTTCAAGCATATAATGCATTCCCTTAATACTGTTGTACCCTTGACTCATGAAAATGCTATGCTTTCTGCATTTTTCATAATTCCATTCTCCTACGTAAAACTCCGGTCGAAGAGTTTCATTGCAAAAGTGGTATTCCGCAGATGGATTAATCTCCATTGTACAAGCTCTATCCCAATCTGTTCTTCCCATAATATGATGGACTTTTTGGATTGCCTGAACCTCATATGTTCCACGTAATTCCATCGTTTGTTTAGCTTTAATCGGATTATTCATGCGGATAATATCACGAATGGTCCACGACTTTAAAACGCTAATGGGAAGATTTGCATATGTATGTTCTGCATATACAGATACCATTCCCTGAATTGAAATAACAACTTTATTTATTTCGCCACAGCTTTCTGCCGCCAAAACTGCTGACAAACTGTGTCCATACTCTGTCCCCATTATGTGTATCACATCAATTTGTGGGATTTCATTTAAAATTTCTTCAAAGATACGCTGGTGTGATTCTTCAAACTCCCAATCATATCTTTTTGTCTTTGGATATCCATAATATTGAATATTTTCAATTTTTCCCTTTATAACTTCTTTAGTTTTTCTTTGTGGAAAAACATAGAATATATTGCATTCTACAGTTTGCAACATCGCTATCGCTGCACTTACCCAACCTTCCTTAGGCGAAAACGGTAAATTTAATGCATCCGTTATTCTTTTTATTGGTGCATTACTAAAAATCACAACATTCATTTATGCTTTCCTTTCATCTTCTTCTAATCCACTTATGCCTTTCTTCAACGCAGCGAACCCAAGTTCAACATTCCTTCTAACTTTTGCCAGCTCTATACCAGAATCACAATACTCCCGTTTGAAGACTTCCAATTTATCTTTCCATTCATATGGCACGCAAATGCATCCCTGTTGCATCGCTAAAATCATAGCATGCATCTTCCAGAAATGACATAGTCTACATCTTCTAATTGGCTCCAATACTCATCCACAGTATCAGGAAAAGATACACAACTTTTCTGCCAGACATATTTCTTTGAAAATTCTTCTGTTGTCTTTCTATCTTCTATTGTAGTTGAACTAAACAGAATAATAGTATCTGAATCAGTATAGGAATCTAGAATTTCTTTCCACTCATCAAAATACTCTTCTTTCGATTTGCTGCCGCCTGCATTCTTGTAATAATCGTACGATAAAACATTGCAACACACTTTCTTTCCCTTACTATTTTTATCGTGTGTTTTTTTCTCTTTTCCATACAAAAATACAACATCCGGATAACTCAAAGGCGTTCTGGCATAACATTTCTCTACAACCTGCTTTGAATAAGCATCCCTCACGCAAATCTCATCGGCTTTTGCCAGTGCTGATTTATACCTCATGCGATAAATTGGGTTTGTATACCCCCCCGATTCCCCAAAGGAACACAGGGATTTTTCTTTTATGTAACTGCTCTATCCAAATTTTCATAGCAGAATTAAAGTTCATATTTGTAGCTAAAAGCTCTCCGCCTCCAATAATAGCCGCGCTAATAGGTTCACTAATCTCATTTAGCTGCTTCTTTATCCACCTTCTATATCTACAGTCAAGTTTAATCAGTTCAAGGATTTTTGAGGCAGTAGTCTGTGCTGGTTTTGCCATAATTGGAGCAAACTGCAACTCAAGTGGGTGAAAGTCTTTCAGTTCTTTCTTTAACGTCTTTCCAATTGCTACATCTCCTAAGTTATCAGTCCAGCCTTGATTTATAATAATAACCCCCATAAATTTTCCTCAATTTCCATAAATTTTGCTGATAAATTTTCGATATATACGCACAGCAGACTCATTATTCAATACTTTTTTTCTAAGGGCGGGAAAAGTCAACTTGTGCTGGATTCCATATTTCAAACGCTCTGCTGCTGAAAAATATGTTTTTGTCAGTCTTTCTTTCTCGTTTGCCAACAGTCTCTTTGCCTTGTCCGTTGTACAAAATCCTCCGCCTTGAAAAGCAACAACAACAACCGGAAGGTAAACACATCTGGCTTTTTCCTTTATAACAGCATATAACATTCGTTCTCTGTCTGCACTTACCGTGTATGAAACATCATACCCACGTTTTTTCAGCATATTAGTTTTATAAATTGTCGCTTGGTGACAAATCATTGATCTATAGCAAAAATATTTCGTCAGCTTTTTGGGAGCGGGATCTACCACATCTAATATTTGATTATAGCATCTTCCATAATACAGATCCCCCGATGTCTCCTCAATTCCATCGGCAATACGCTTAAGAACCTCGGAATCATAAAACTTATCACCGGCATTCATAAAGATCATATAATCCCCTTGTGCAACTTCAATTCCCTGATTCATTGCATCATATATGCCGGTGTCTTTTTTTTGTACAAGATGAATTCTTTTATCTTGTGGTAACTTGCAAATCGATTCATCCTTTGAAAAGCCATCTTTTACAATGATTTCAAACTCACTATATGACTGTTTCAATGTACTCTCAACAGTTTCCAATAAATCATTTCCAGCGTTTAGGCACACTGTTATGATACTAAATTTAATCATTTCCCCATCCTCCGCAAAACATTTCTTGCAAAGCTTTCCGCACCAATTACAGATATCGGATATTCTACCCCAATGGCATTTTTGATTTTCCGATTAAGGCATCGATATTTTTTTAGATTTGTTTCCATAAAACTATCAGGTTCTATGTATTCCATTTTTTCGTCGTTCAGAACTTTCAAAAATAAGCGATTCCACTCTTTGATTATCTTATCTGGCGTGAATTTTTTGCATAGCTGAACGCCATCTCTCCCGTATTGCTCATTAAGTTTATCGTTCTTCAATAGCATTATAATGTCTTTTGCAAATCATCTGTATGTCCATAAAGCAGTCCGGTCTTTTCATTCAAAACGGTATCTAAAAATCCACCTTTTGCAATGGTAACCACTGGCACACTCATGCTTTCAAAATCGAGTGCACTAATTCCAAATGTCTCAGTTCTTCCCGTAGGATTAACGACACCTACACAAGTATTACGAATCACATCATTCTTTTCGACTCCAAGAACGCCCCAAAAATGTACAGACGGCAAAATATTTCCTTCATCGTCCGTTAAGCCAGACATAAACTGCTTCTCATAAGAATCTTCTGCAATATTATATTTTCCCAACTTTGAATTTCGGCCATATAACTTTCCATTTCCTACAACATTAAGCGTTGCATCTGGAACTTCTTTTAGAATAGTTTTCCAAACAGCAGCAAGTACATGGAACCCTTTTGTCGGAACTAATGAACCAATATAGGTAACCGCATGGTTTTGTATCTTTTCTCGGTGCAATTCGTCCGTTTCCGGATACATATTATATATGTATGTAGACTTATTAATAACAGCGTGATCAATATAACGATCATATTGCTGCCTTCCAACAAATACATTAGCCTTTGCATATTCGCATTTGCAAATTTTATTACAGAAATCGTTCAAATAAAAGTTATGCCCCCACAGAATTGTTTTAATCTTTTTCGCACTTATATCATCGAAAAAGCTCTGTGGAAGCGGAATACCATTATAAACTGCACTAACAACAAGGACATCAACGTCCTCTTTTTGGGCCTTTGCTGGTAAGCCATCAATACCATTAACAACTACATAGTTATCAACTTCAGGCAGGATACCTTGTTTAGCCACAAATAATGTAACCTTATTATTTGAATAATACATTTTATATGCTTGGCTAACAGTAAAACACAATATTCCGTTCCGCCTATTCCTGGATTTCCCGCCAATAAATTCTTACAATCAACACTTGATATGTTTTCATTATTTATATAAATTCCAATATGCATTTTTTATTCCTTTACAAAAGCAAGCAATCTACTTTCAAATCGCTCATCATCTTTTTGAATTTGAAGATATTCACTTGAATATGGATAGTACTCTTTATTCAAGCTTTGATACCAGCTCTTAAATGCCTCAATATCAAATTCATCTACATCTGTGACATAAACGAAATCATTGGTCTGCATCAGCTCTCCCATATAAGATCCTTTTGATATCAGCATCGGCAAGCCATAGCGAATCCCATCATAAAGTTTGACTGTCATCGCCGGTTTCTGCTGCTCATCATTCTCATAAAGATTGAGTAATACATCTGTTTGTTCTACAAAAGAGGGAATTTGGTCAACTGTATATCTACCTGTGAAAACAATATTATGATACTTCTCACAATGTTTTTTGAGTTCTTCTGTATTGCCTTCTCCGCAATAGCATAGTTCTATACCAGGTACATTTCCGAATAAATCACAAATTTTTTTATTCCATTCGATTTGCCGTATCATTCCCCAAAAAACGACTCTGATGTTCCTACTCCTTTTCTTGGGTAAACATTCCATTTTTAAATTGCTTACATTGTGCGACATTACAAATTTATTGCTCTCACCAAGAACCTTTTTAAATCCCATCGAAGAAACAGCTGTAAATTCGGATTTTTCAATAATACCTTTTATTATTCTTCTGCAAATGCTATTTTTTTCATATGTCAAATCTCGATAATCGAAAACAAATTTTGATTTTCTGACGGTTCTACTCAGCATATATAAAGGTAATGCTGTTTGCGTTGTCAATAAAATAATATGATCATACTTGTTCTTTTTAATTACCTTACAAAAATACCGCATGCACCCCACAAAGCCGTGAATTTTTTTCGCCTTGGGCTGATAGTTGCTCATTTTATAACGATATGAAATGCTATTACCCTTAAATGCTTTACATTTAAGATTGGAATCCATATCTCGGTCCCAGTATAATACGTCATATGAAATATTATTTTGTCAAAAATATCAGTATATTTATATAGAAATTGCATCAGATGCAAATTGTGAAAACCTACAATTGCTATTTTATTCATACTTTCCCAAAGGCCTTTCTCTCAAATCAATACTGAGGTTTCATCATGGTTGATCTCTGTAGATTTTCCAAGATATTTTATAACTTCTTAATAATCCTCGCCGGGTTTCCAGCGATCACACACTTATCCTCAAACTTCCCAGCAACCACAGCACCGGCACCAACAACGCAGCCATCTCCCAGCACTGTGCCCTTCAGTATTATCGAATTGCACCCAATGAAGCAGCTCTTGCCAATCTTAATCTCTCGGCTTGGCACCAGATCACTGTCACCACCGTTTTCATCTCGCAGGAGTTTGTTTCTCGCCTCTGCCTCAATTGGGTGAAAGTCATTGTCCAGAATCTTGCAGTTTCCACCGATGCAGGTGTTCTCACCAATCGTGATTTTCTTCCGGGCGTAAATTGTTGCTCCACTTATCCCTACGTTATTGCCGATTTCAATCTCTGCTCCTGGAGCGCGCGTGACAATGATCGTCCGGCTGTAAAGACCAACCAGATTACTAAGGAAACTGCTCTTAATCGTGACATTCTCACCAATCTTCAGCTTGGCACCACCTTTGTTGAAGATAATCGGCACACCCTTCAGCAAGAGGTTCTTTCCATATTCAACTTTTGTCATCTTCATAACCAGCTTAAACCAGTTACTGTTCATACCTCTCGCCTCCTTTACAGTTTCAGAATTTCTTCTGCGTATTTTTTCACTGACACATTTCTGGTCAGATTCTTTTCCAGATTTTCACGGCCTCTGGCTCCCATCGCCTTCAGCTCACTATTTTCAGCATTTTCAATGAACCATCGAATGTTTTTCTCGACCTTATCATACTCACCCGGCTCACAGCAGAGACCGCCATGTGTATCTTCAATCAGGCAGCGAACCTCTGAACCTGACTCCAAGACCCCTAAAATTGGCTTCGAAGCGGCCATTATGCCGTATGCCTTCGATGGGCAACTTACTCCTTTGATGCCTTTCGCGTTCACACACCAGTGAACATCACCGGCATTCAAACTATAAATCAGGTCAGCCTTATCTTGGTACGGAATGAAAGTCACATTATCCATGTGATGCTGCTTTACATAGAGCACCAACTTGTCCAGCACAGAACCAGCACCAACAAAAGCAAATACAACCTCTCGGCCATCGGCAGTCTTAGTACCCGGTTTGATTTTCTCCACAACCTTAATCAAATTCTCAAGGTCGTAGTACAGACCGATATTACCGGAATACATAATGACGAACTTTCCACCCAGACCGTATTTCTTCTTGAAGGCCAAAACCTTTTCATTGCTCTCATCCAATGGATAAATCTCGTTTTCATCGATCCAGTTGTTGATCATAACCGTTTTCGGGACTTTCTTATCCTTGAAGCGATTCTCAACCGTTTCCACCAGATCACGGCCGACTGTAATTACAAGGTCGCTGCGTTTGCAGCTGAACTTGTCGAACCACATCATGGCATCTGTGATAAGTTTGCTCTTGGTGTAGCCAACAGCCAACACCTGCTCCGGGTTAAAGTCTTGAATGTTGTAAATGTACTTGGCGTGTTTCATCCATTTGCCCCAGACGCCCAGCAAGCCGCCCAGAATCGGAGGCTGAGAGATGGAAAACACATAATCCATCTTTCCGACTTTGAAAGTCGCACCCATTGCTCCAAAGAAATAGGAAACTATGTTCTTCACACGGCTCTTCTTATTGGTCTTACTGAACTCCGGAACCCGGATTCTCAGCACTTTCACGCCGTTGATTTCTTCTTCGTAATACTTCTGCGTTTTGTACTTATCTTCAATAGTTCCCAAGTAACTCGGCACCACACAGATGACCGTGATATTGAACTTATCCAGCATACCCTCCGCCAGTTCACGGAGGATCTGCCCCGTTGACGCAGTATCTGGAATATAGTAATGAGCATAAATCAGTAGATTCTTCTTATTTGACATTCCGCTATATTCCTCTCACAAGTTTTTATATCTAACCGCCAATGCAGAACACCGGCGGGCTTTATCTATTTAGAACAGTATGTTCATCATCCATATCGGATGATCTACCACACTGTAGTTATCATTTTTCTCACAGCGGCCATCTTCCGCAGGCCACTTTTCCGACCACCACTGAATCTTTTATGTAGACCTGTCATGGGCCACTCACTCATTTCGCTTCAACTGAAACTTTATGGTAGACATCTTCATACCAACTCACCAACAAAGTGTTAAGTCTTATTGTCATAACTCTCAGTCGCACTTACCCATTTTTCAAAGTGCTGACCCTTATTGTCATAACCCGTACATCAACTCACTTTGTTAAAACTGTACAAGTTCATATCTTCATCTTGTTGCAACATGAACAATCATCTACCCCTCACTACCTCTAATTTTCCAGAAAAATGCAGTTATCATGTCCATCTCTCGTCTGCAATAAACTTTTCCAGAAAAATAGATTTTGGGGTTTTCAACGCTTTCAACCTCCACCTCTAATTCTTCGGAAAAATGTAGGTATCATGTTACTACCTTGCTCTGCAATAAAACAGGCTTGTAATAGGGGTATTTCGCATGAGTTTTATACGCCACCGTAGACCATCATGCCGCCACTGAAAGTTTGAGGTAGACATTTATTCTGTGCTGCAACGTATTTTTTAGTGCATTTTATATATTTTATTGAGTGTTTTTCAAAAGTATGTTGTTTAACTTAACAAAAATTTTCATTAAATGATTTTTTCACTTCATTCTCATGCAATATTTCCAGTTAATTAGAGGTATACATATCTCTACACGAAACCTCGTTTATCTGTATCAGGATGTAGTGAAAAGCTCACTTATTGCCCAAAACCATGTTTTTAGAACTCCACCCTTGACCATTCTATTTTTCCGGAGAATTAGACCTAGACATTGCCAGTTATATACATTCCGTTTATAATGATACTTACCATATTTTTGTGACTTATGGCCTATTAAAACAGCATTTAGCCTTAGTCCAATAATATCATGTACATTCTAGCTTATTTGCTCCAGTTTGTAAACATTATGAAGCAACTTCTTCACAGAATGTCGAACTTTTTCCTATTTGTTTCTTTTATCATTACCATTGCTTTACATAATCTCTATTCGCACAAAAAAGGATTAGCAACCTTTCGAAAATGACACGTTCCTAATCCCTTTTATTTTCCTATCCTATTCCATTTCTTTCCTTCTCAAAATATCAAACCTATCCAATTCCACGCCAAGATCAATCCACAATTTCTGCTTCGGATGCGGAGCACTCTCCATCTGGTTCCCTTCATCATCCCAGATCCCCTTCACCGTAACGCGGACATTCTCCCCATCCGGTTTCATCACTTCAATCTCTTCCCCAACCGAAAACTTATTCCTCTGCTCAATCGCATATCTGCTTTTTCATTCTTCTCCCCAACAATCCCCAGATACGTATACTCCTTCACATACGTATTACTATCATAAATCTGGCTCTCATGATCCGGCTTCCCATAGAAAAATCCCGTAGTAAACTGCCTGTACGTACAGTTCGAGATCTGATCCCGATACCACTCCATATTCTCCTCATACTTCTTAGGGCTCTCCAGATAATCATCAATTGCCTTCCGATACGTCCTTGCCACCGTCGCCACATACAGCGCCGTCTTCATTCTTCCTTCAATCTTATAACTGTCAATCCCCGCATCCAACAAATCCGGGATATGCTCAATCATACAAAGATCTTTCGAGTTAAAGATATACGTCCCTCTCTCATTCTCATACACCGGCAGATACTCCCCCGGTCTGGACTCTTCCACGACCGCATACTTCCACCGGCACGGATGGGTGCAGGCGCCTGGTTCGCATCTCTTCCCGTGAAATAATTGGACAGCAGACATCTTCCCGAGTACGAAATACACATCGCCCCATGAATAAACGTCTCGATCTCCATCTCCTCCGGAATGTACTCCCGAATCTCTTTGATCTCCGCCAGCGACAGCTCCCTCGCCGTCACGACGCGCTTCGCACCCTGCTCATACCAGAACTGATACGTCCCATAGTTCGTATTATTCGCCTGTGTACTGATATGCCGCTCAATCTCCGGGCACACTTCCATGGCGATGCGATAGACTCCCGGATCGGAAATAATCAGTGCATCCGGCCCGATCTCTTTCAATTCGGCAAAGTAAGCCCGCACACCCTCCAGATCCTGATTATGTGCCAGAATATTCGCGGTGACATACACTTTCACTCCATGCGCATGCGCAAACTCCACGCCTTCTTTCATATCTTCCATCGAAAAGTTCTTCGCCTTCGCGCGGAGTCCGAAGACTTCTCCGCCGATATATACGGCATCTGCGCCGAAGATCACTGCTACTTTTAATACTTCCAGACTGCTGGCTGGAACCAGTAATTCCGGTTTTCTCATGTTGTTTCCTCTCTCTTCTCATGGCTTTTCATCGTGATCGCGATTCCATCTCCCAGCGGCACGACCGATGTCAGCAGCCCTTCATTGTGTGTCAGTTCAAATAAGTATTCCCGCATCCGTTTGTGGATCGTGCGGTTCCGGCGTTCCACGGCGAAGCGGGATTCGATGACGTCGCCGTCCTGCAGCACGTTGTCGGTGATCAGTACGCCGTTCTTATCAAGGACACGCAGGACTTCCGGCAGGAAGTGGATGTACTGTCCTTAGCGGCGTCCATAAAGATAAAATCGTATGGGCCGTCCAGGGTTTTTAAGACTTCTGCAGCGTCTCCCGGGATCAGCGTGATGCGGTCGCGAAGCCGGATTTTTCGAAGTTCTCCCGTGCGATCGGGATGCGTTTTTCGTAATTTTCTATTGTGGTAATCTCTGCGTCCGCTTCACCGTACTGTGCCATGAAAACAGCAGAGAATCCTACGGCAGTTCCTACCTCCAGGATTCTCTTTGGCTGTTTCATCTTTAAGAATACTTTTAAAAAGCTCTGCATTTCACGGCGAATGATCGGCACTTTTGTCTGTTTGGCCGTCCGCTCCAGATTTTCCAGAAACGGGGTGTGGCCGGTGTCCAGGGAATTGATGTAGGTTACCATTCGTTCGTCTATTATCATGTAAGATTCCTCTTGTTTTGCAAACGTGCGTTATTCCGCAGACGGCTGTCCTTCGGTGTTGACGCCCGCCAGAATTTCCAGCATTTCATCGACGGTCTGTGCGGTGTTCAGCACGTAGGAACCGTCCTTGATGCCGCCGTAATAGCCGGACAGGCGGTACTGGACTTCGAAAACCAGAATGCTTTCGTCGATCAGTCCGTTGTCTTTCAGGAGTTCACCGAGTTCTTTTGCCTCCATGCCGGAACGCACCTGTACGGTGACTTCCTTTCCTTTTCCTCTGGATGCGACTGGCTCCTCGGCAAACACGTCATATCCAAACTGATATGAAGTTTTCGCTGCCAGAATGATCACAAGAATCACGCAGACGTAAATGAGCAGGCGCACGGTTCCTTTCGCACCTGTCAGCGCTGCGCGGTATCCGGCATCCCTTTTCTTTTCGGACATGGGCGCTCTCCTTTTGATTTTCGGTTTTAGATTTCCGGTACGCCGATGCGGATTTCTTCTGAAATACGGTCCTGCACCTTCTGTACCATCTTACAGACCTCAAGCTCCGCCTCAAGATAAGCGTTTGCCTTCTCGCTTTTGCGGAGTGCGTAGGAATCCCGCTCGAGGGAATCTACCGCATCGTAAAGGTCTACGTTTTCGGACTGCTGCAGTCGGTAGTTGCGGATTCGATAGTCGTCGACCCGGCTTTTTAAGTCCGGGTCTTTTTCAAGTTCCTCTTCCATCCACAAGCAATTCTGATATGCCCTGCTCTCCCTCATTTCTTCGATGAGCGCATCCAGACATTCTGTTACTTTGTCCATGGTATTTATGCCTCCATGATGATCGGAAGGATCATCGGTCTTCTCTTTGTTTTCTTCCATACATAATCGCCGAGGGCATCTTTGATCGTGGATTTGATCTTGCCCCAGTCGGAGATATTTTTGGAAAGGCAGCCATCCAGTGCCTCTTCTACAACTTCTCTTGCCTCGCCCATCAAATCCTCGGATTCGCGTACATAAACGAAACCGCGGGATACGATGTCCGGGCCGGCCAGAAGCTGGTTCGTTCTCTTTTCGAGAGTCAGTACAACGACCATGATTCCGTCCTCGGACAGATGCTGGCGGTCACGCAGGACGATATTTCCTACATCACCAACGCCGAGTCCATCGACCATGATGGCTCCGGTGTGGACTTTGCCAGTTACTGCTGCGCCGTCCTCATCGAGTTCCATGACATCACCGGAATACATGAGGAAGATGTTCTCTTTCGGGATGCCGAGGCTCTGTGCTACTTCTGCGTGTGCTTTTAAGTGGCGGTATTCGCCGTGTACCGGGATCGCGTATTTCGGTTTTACCAGGGAGTAGATCAGCTTGATTTCCTCCTGGCAGGCATGTCCGGATACGTGAACGTCCTGGAATACGACGTTGGCACCCTGTGCAGACAGTTCGTTGATGACGTTTGAAACGGCTTTTTCATTTCCCGGGATTGGGTGGGAACTGAAGATCACGGTGTCGCCCGGCAGGATCGAGATCTTTTTGTGCAGGTGTGCCGCCATACGGGACAGTGCTGCCATGGACTCGCCCTGGCTTCCGGTGGTGATCAGGACAAGCTGCTCGCCGGTGTAGTTTTTCATCTGCTCCACATCGATCAGGGTATTTTCCGGGATATTGATGTAGCCCAGCTCCTGCGCGATGGAGATGATGTTGACCATACTGCGGCCTTCGATGACAACTTTACGGCCGTATTTATAAGCAGAGTTGATGATCTGCTGCACACGGTCGACGTTCGATGCGAAGGTTGCGATGATGATTCGGGAATTCTGATGCTCGGCAAACAGGCCGTCGATCGTCTTTCCTACGGTACGCTCGGACATGGTAAAGCCAGGCCGCTCTGCATTGGTACTGTCGCACATCAGTGCCAGAACGCCTTTCTTTCCGATCTCTGCGAATCTCTGCAGGTCGATGACATCACCAAAGACTGGTGTGTAGTCGACTTTGAAGTCTCCGGTGTGGACGATGATGCCAGCCGGGGAGTAGATTGCCAGTGCTGCTGCATCTGCAATACTGTGGTTTGTTTTGATAAACTCAATGCGGAATGCGCCCAGGTTGATGGACTGTCCGTGTTTGATGATTTTCCGTTTTGTGGTACGGAGCAGGTTGTGCTCCTTTAATTTGTTTTCGATCAGGCCAATCGTCAGTTTGGTGGCGTAGACCGGCACATTCACTTCTTTTAAGATGTAAGGCAGGGCTCCGATATGGTCCTCGTGGCCGTGGGTGATGACGAAGCCTTTGACTTTGTCGATGTTTTCTTTCAGATATGTTACATCCGGGATGACCAGGTCGATACCGAGCATGTCGTCTTCCGGGAATGCAAGTCCGCAGTCTACGACGATGATACTGTCCTCATACTCGAAAACGGTGATGTTCATACCGATCTGTTCCAGACCGCCAAGCGGTATAATTTTTAATTTACTTCCATTATTCTTTTTCAAATAGCACCTCCGCGCATGTTTTCCAAACGATTCCGTTACCGGTACGGCTTCACGCACGCATCCCCTGAGCGTCACTTCAGCTGATGGAGCATGTCCCGCACCTGCAGGATTTGCCCTTTAAAGCGCTGTCCCGGTCCCGCTTCGTCTGCGTCCCGGTATGGCTTCAAAACGGCTGGTTCAATAGGTGATGTCTGCCTCGTCATCCAACATGGAAGCAAATACGCCGGAAACGGCATCGAATTCGGTGTCGTCTTCTACCATAACATACTCTGCCTCTGCGTCGGTATCGGTGGAGATATCCTTCAGAATATAGGCATTTGCCTCATCGTCCTTTGAATCGGATACCAGAATATAGTTGACTCCGTTGATTCTGGTCTGCTCCTCCACGTAAAATTCTTCTTTGCCGCCATCATCTGTTACAAATGTTATTTTTTCCATACAATATTCCTTTGTTCAGTTTTCCTGTGATTCCTTCTGATGGGAAAGATAGTCCAGATATCCCTGCAGGATAAAAACAGCTGCAATCATATCTACGTACTCCTTGCGGTTTTCCCTGCGGATTCCGGTTTCCATCATGGTGCGGTCTGCTTCGACCGTTGTCAGCCGCTCGTCCCACATGACAACGGGCAGGCCTGTCCGTCTCTCCAGCATTTCTTTGAACTCGAGAGATTTTTCGGCCCGCTCTCCGATGTCGTTGTTCATATGTTTCGGGAAGCCGAGTACGATTTTTTCCACGCCGTACTCTTTTGCTATCTCTTCAATCCGGGCCAGCGTCTGGCGCAGCTTATTCTCCGATTTTCTGCGGACAATTTCGATTCCCTGCGCAGTAAGACCCAGGGTGTCGCTGACTGCCACCCCTACTGTTTTTGAGCCGTAATCTAATCCCATTATTCTCATAGTAATTACGCTCACTTCCAGGATTCATTTTTGATGTACTCTTTTAACAGTTCCTCTACCAGTTCATCACGCTCTACTTTCATGATCAGGCTTCTGGCCCCCTTGAAGCTTGTAATGTACGTCGGATCGCCTGACATGATATAGCCTACGATCTGGTTGACTGGATTATACCCTTTTTCTACCATGGCGTTGTAAACGGTTTCGAGTACCTCTTTTACCTGAATCTCCGGCTCTGTTTTTACTTTAAAATATTGTGTGTTACTTAATCCTGACATTCTTTTCACGTCCTCGTATTTATTGATATCATTTATATTCTAATACATGTTATGGGAAATTTCAATCGTGAAATTGCCCAACTATTTGAATGTTACAGTTCACTGCATCTCAGCGAACTGTAACATTCAAAGCCCGCATGGAAAATTTCGCTTTGCGAAGTGGCGGCAGCTATTTCTGATGTTATTTTATCCCTGAAAACGCCGCATTATTCATATGAATTGGAAGTAAAAATCATTTTCAGGATTCTCTGGGCACAGGCGGTCAGGTCTTTTTTCTCGAGATACTGGTCATTTTCGGCACTCAGCGCATCCAGGATTTCGCGGTGGTCGTTGTCGGTTCCCGGCATCACAAGATCGTTTCCGGCAGCGATGCATTTTGCGGCAGAGGAGCTCCGTCGGCGTTTGTTGTGGTCCAGTCTGTCATGATGATGCCGGCAAAGCCCCATTCCTTTCTTGCAGCGGTTGTGCACAGATCGTAGCTGTTGGCGGTGTGGACACCGTTTACCTTGTTGTAGGAGGTCATGATCGCCTTTGGCTGGGATTCTTTGATTGCAATTTCGAAGCCCTTCAGATAGATCTCACGCAGAGCGCGCTCGGAGACGATGCTCGATACGCCGCGGCGGTTTTCTTCCTGATTGTTGCAGGCGTAATGTTTGATGGTCGTTCCGACCCCGTGCTGTCTCTGCACACCGCGTGTGAGAGCTGCTGCGATGATTCTGACCAGAATTTCGATTGAATTTTCTCCCGCCCTGTTCTATACTAATGTAAACAAATGTAGCTGTTTTTTATTCCAGATAACTACAAAATCGGAGGTATCACGCTTTATGCATATGACACAAATTCAATCTGTCTTAAACGAGAAAAAAATCACGTTTCCTATACGGAAGAGGACAACTGCGGAAGCATCGACTTTGAGCACCGCGGTCTGCGGTATCATATCTGGGAATTTGCAGACGATGTGGAGCCGGTCGGCGTGGAGACCAATCTGCGGTATGCAGGGCGCGATGAGGAAATCGAAGGCGATTACGATACGATTCTCGCAGAACATTTAAAGAAAGAATTTTAAGCGATTTCATTTCATTTTTGGGAAAAGATGTGTATTTTATGACGCCAGTTCTTCAACCACAGCTCGAAAAAGGTCACGCTGGAACAGTATGAAATGCTTCCAGAAGAGAAACGCTTCGAAGTTTTTGACGGTGTCATCTACGACATGGCAAGCCCTTCGCAGGTTCATCAGGCACTATCCATGCAGCTTTCTACACTCATCAATACTTACATTCTTCGCAAAAAATCATATATTTTCTAACGCTGCCAGAAACAGCTCATAGAAGTCATCTTCCCCTTCAGGCGCCGGGGAATTTTCTCCGCCGCCATTGGTGCTGCGTTTGATTTCTGCGTAAAATTCTTCACCTGCCATGGCAAGATCCATTTCATAGATGGAAACGCCATAGGCATGGCAGATTTCGCAGAATGCGTGGATTGGATTCGGATTTTCCCTTGTCTGAAGCAGTTTTTTCACGCAGAATGGGGTCTGCCTTTGCTTTTTTCTGCAGTTCGTCTAACAGTTCAACCAGTTCATTCATTTTGAAAACCTCCCTTTTTGCTAAAAAACAGCACAGAAATCCCACGGTTTGCGTGCCTTTCTGTACTGCTTCTTTATTTTACGCTATTTTTCTTTTTTCTGTCAAGCTTTTGCCTGCACTGCAGGGAAGTTCTTTCATCGCCATGATTGCTGTTCTCAGACATCTGCGAGCCGTAACTTTTCTCAATCAGTTCGTTTTTTGTCAATAAATGATTTCTTGACGCTTTCAGATCTCTGTGATACAGTAATGGCAGAAACGAGGTGATTGCATGAAAAACACATTTGAGCAACAGATTTACGAGATCTTTGGAACAACGGACCCAAAAGAGCTGCGCAAGCTTTCCAAAGACGCGAAACAATACCAGCAGTTAGCGAAAAAAGAAGCACTGCGCCATGCGGCTGGAAGAAAACCAGCTTTTTCGCTGCCGCAAATCATTCAGATGGCTGCCATGCAGCAGCAGGGAAAAAGTATTGCCGAGATCGCGCGCACCTTTCATGTCAGCAGGCAGACAGTATACAATCAAATTGCCCGTGCTCACTGTTTCAGCACGGATCCCGATGTCAAAACGCGGATGTGTTTTCTTTACCGCGATCAGCTTTGCACAACGATTGATATCGACTTCCGTCATGAGAAAATTGCAATCCAGAATTACACAAAAAAAATTCCGCTTCGTGCCTTTGGCGTTGTGGAGCATCCGACCTGGGATGATTTTACCTGGTTTCTGGAAAGCCGCTGTTTTCCCAAAACACGCGATCATGCCAAAGATATTTTAAAAGAAATGGGACTTCCCTTTTATGATCCGCTGCTTATCATTGAAAAAACAGATGGGCGAATGGCCGGTGACGAGCAATGGATCCTGATTCTGAAGAATAAGGAGGCACGCCATGGAACAGATCCGTCTTGATCATCAGCTGCCTGTCAAAAAAACAGATCACACCTCAAAAGGGGACCAGCTCAAGTGGAAAATCGGTAATATCTGGTACAAATCCGACTATATGGGATATGAGGGACTCTCGGAGACACTGGTGTCTCATTTACTGCAAAAAAGCACTCTTTCCCACCCGTTTGTCCTGTATCAGCCTGTTCGGATTGCATACCGCGGCACTCTCCGCAGTGGCTGTTCCAGTCCTGATTTTCTAAAAGCAAATCAGATGCTGATCCCATTGGAAAAACTGTACCGCCAGAATACCGGAGACAGTCTGGCAATCACGCTTGCTGCTTTTTCAGAACCGGCGGAACGCATTCGTTTTCTGGCAGATCAGATGGAACACATGACGGGAATTCAGAATTTCGGTGCATATCTGACCGCTATGCTGGAAATTGATGCCTTCTTTCTAAACGAAGACCGGCACACCAACAACATCGCTGTTCTATATGATACAGAAACAGAGCAATATTCTCCAAGTCCTCTATTCGATCAGGGTTTATGCCTGTTTGCAGACATTAGCAATGACTATCCTCTGGATCTGCCGATGGATGTCTGTATAGAACGCATCGAAGCCAAACCTTTCAGCTCTGATTTTGATACACAGCTGGATGCTGCGGAGGAATTATACGGTATCCAGCTTCACTTTTCCTTTACTGCAAAAGATGTCTGCACGGAACTGGATTCTCTGGCCGATTACTATCCTCTGGAAATCCGCCAGCGTGTTGAGCAGATCATACGCCGACAGATGCGCAAATATGGATATCTGATGCGCAGTTAGAGTCGAAAAGAAAACAGTACAGAAAAGTCCCCACGCTGTGTGTGTCTTCTGTACTGTTTTCTTTTTTGACCTTTTTACACGATCTTATGCCATTTTCTTAAATACCGGAATCGAATCGATCGGTGCAGCGGCACGGATAGTCTGTCCGCCTTCGTACACTTTTCCGTCTCTGGTGTCTTCCCAGCGTCCTTCCGGAAGATATACTTCACGCTCAAACTCGTTCAGATGGAAATCGGCGCTACCAGGTATTCGCTTCCGAACATATACTGATCCTGCAGCTCCCAGCATTTTTTGTCATCCGGGAACTCGTAGAACATGGTACGGATCAGCGGAGAACCGTTTTCGGATGCCTCGTCATACAGCTGTTTGATGTAATCGTGCATGCTGATGCGGATGTCGTAATATTTCTTCATGATCCGGTAATTTTCTTCTCCATAGCTCCACAGTTCATTGGACTGGCCGGTATACAGGTAGCCGCCGCCAAAATCACGGTCATCGAGCGGTGGAATGTTGTGCGGTCCGCGGTCGCCGTGCATACGAAAAACAGCAGAGTAAACGGCAAACTCATACCAGCGGATCAGAAGCTGCTGGAAATCCGGGTCGTTGACATCATCTGTCATAAAGCCGCCGATATCGGTTGTCCACCACGGAATGCCGGCAAGACCCATATTAAGGCCGGCCTGGAGCTGATCATAGAAGGCTTCAAAGGTACTCGGCACATCGCCGGACCATACAACATTTCCGTATTTCTGGCTTCCAGCCCAGGCGCAGCGAAGCAGGTTTACAATATTTTCTTCTCCTTCTGCTTTCATGCCGTCATAGAAGACACGGCTGTACATCTGCGGATAGATATTGCTGCAGGAAAGAGCCGGTCCGTCGATATAGCGGTAATGATCGAAATCGTAAACGCCGAAATCCGGTTCTGAGTTGTCCAGCCAGAAGGCATCGATTCCAAAATCATAATAGTTTTTCTTGCAGACTTCCCAGACGTATTTTCTGGTTTCCGGGTTGAACACATCGATTTCCACGCAGTCCCCCTGGAAATCATACGTCTGCAGGGCGCCGCGCTCTGTTTTAATCAGCAGGCCGCGGTCCAGCATCGGCCAGAAGTTCTCGCTCTTCCGGTCTACGCTTGGCCATACGGAAACGATAACTTTGATTCCCATGGAATGCAGTTCGTCCACCATGCTTTTGGATCCGGCCAGTATTTTTCATCGAATTTCCAGTCGCCCTGTACGGTCCAGTGGAAGAAATCGATGACAATCTGATCGACTTTGATGCCTTCCTTCTGGTAGCGGCGTGCCACTTCAAGCACTTCCTCCTGCGTACGGTAGCGCAGCTTGCACTGCCACAGGCCCATACGGTCCTCCGGGAATTTCGGCGCGCGGCCGGTCACTGCGGTGTAATTTTCCAGGATCTCTTTCGGTGTATCGGCTGCGGTCAGCCAGTAGTCCATATCTTTGGTCGAGCGTGCAGTCCATTCGGTGTAGTTCTTTCCGAAGGTTACCTGTCCGACAGCCGGATTGTTCCACAGCATACCATATCCTAAGCTGGATACGGCGAATGGTACGCTGATCTGGGAGTTCCGCTGCGCCAGCTCCAGGTGCATCCCTTCAGATCCATGTATTTCTGCTGATACTGGCCCATTCCGAAAATTTTCTCTTCGTCGTTGCTCTCAAATTTCAGGTTCAGGCTGTATTCGCTTCCGCCGATCACACCTTTCCACTCACGGTTGACCGTTTTTAAGCAGCGGCTCTCTTTGCTGATCGTTCCGTCGTAGCAACGGTGATATTCTCTTAAAATTTCCTGATCTTCTTTGTAGAAGGTGATAACTCCTGCAAAGTTGACTACAGCACGGATTTTTCCATTGGTGATCGATGCGCTGGTTCTTTTTCCCATCGATCCGTCGATTTCCAGATGATCGACCTCAAACTGCTCTGCTTTTGCCTCTGTTTTTTCCGGCACTTCGGTCAGTGCCCAGTTTTTTCCGGAAAATTCCGGAAGCATGGTTGCGCGGACACGTAAGGAATCCTTTCCCCACGGCTCAATCCGCAGTGTTTCTCCGTTTGCCTGTGCAATTAATACACCATTTTCTGTCTGAAAACGCATTGTTTTATTCTCCTTTTTTGAAAAGAGAGGTCACAGAAAAATTTGCTTTTCCGTGCCTCTCCCTCCCTATATTCTTACATTCCGATGCTTATGCAACAACAACTTCGTTCGCATCTGCTGCCAGCACAGCCTCTTTCTTCTCGTTTCCGGCGAATACTTCTACTTTCAGTTCGGTATGTGCGCTTCTACGGATACTTTCACTGCATCGCCGTCTTTGACTGCTTTCACGGTGAATACGGTGTTTCCGTGGATATCCGAAACCTTTGTCTCAGCTGCGTCTTTTAACTGATATACGCATACGTTTGCATGGTCCGCGTAGTCATAATCCGGTTTGGTGTCGCAGTTTCCTCTGACTACGATGCTGTTTTCTCTTACATACAGCGGCATGGAGAAGTAGTCATAGGTTCCCTGGAACCATCTGCCGCCTTCTTTTGTCTCGCCGGTCAGAAGCTCTGTCCAGATGCCTTCCGGCAGATAGTACTGTGCTACCTTGTCCTCACGGAAGACAGGTGCTACCAGAAGGGCATCACCCAGCATGTACTGCTGATCCAGATACGGAACGGCCGGGTCGTTCATGAACTCGAATACCATCGGGCGCATAACCGGGGTTCCTTCCTCGTGTGCCTCTACAGATTTCTGGAAAATGTACGGCATCAGCGAGCATTTCAGGTTGGTGAAGAATTTTACTACGTCGCAGGACTCTTCGTCGAACAGCCACGGCACACGGTAGCTTGTGGATCCGTGCAGACGGCTGTGGGTAGACATCAGTCCAAATGCGCACCATCTCTTGTACAGATCCGGTGTTGCGGTGCTCTCGAATCCGGAGATATCATGGCTCCAGAAGGAGAAGCCGCTCATGGCGAAGGAAAGGCCGCCGCGCAGCGTTTCTGCCATGGACGGATAGTTTGCAGAGCAGTCGCCGCCCCAGTGTACCGGGAATTTCTGGCTTCCTGCTGTTGCACTTCTTGCAAACAGAACTGCCTCGTTCTCACCTTTTACTTCTTTTAACAGGCTGAATACTGCCTGGTTGTACAGGTATGTATAGTAGTTGTGCATTGCCTGCGGATCGCTTCCGTCGTGGTAAACAACGTCAACCGGGATTCTCTCGCCGAAGTCGGTCTTAAAGCAGTCTACGCCGCAGTCCAGAACAGTTCTCAGTTTATCGGTATACCATTTAACCGCATCCGGTTGGTAAAGTCCACAAGGCCCATACCTGCCTGCCAGTTGTCGGTCTGCCATACGCCTTTTCCGTCTGCTCTCTGCAGCAGATAGCCGTTTGCAGCGCCTTCTTTGAAGAATGCGGTTCCCTGTGCAATATACGGGTTGATCCATGCACAGATGTGAAGACCTTTGTCGTGATATTTCTTTAAGGTTGCGCGAATATCCGGGAAGCATTTCTTGTCCCACTCAAAATCGCACCAGTGGAATTCGTGCATCCAGAAGCAGTCGAAGTGGAAAACGCTCAGCGGAATATTTCTCTTTTCCATTCCCTCGATGAAGGATGTGGTAGTCTCTTCGTCGTAGTTTGTGGTAAAGGATGTGGACAGCCACAGACCAAAGGACCACGCCGGAGGAAGTGCCGGGCGTCCGGTCAGCGCGGTGTACTCGTTCATGATCTTCTTCGGTGACGGTCCGTGGAACAGATAGTATTTGATTCTTTCGCCCGGTACGGAGAAGCCGACATACTCTACTTTTTCACTTGCTACTTCGAAAGAAACGTTGTCGGTACTGTCAACGAGAATACCGTAGCCGTTGTTTGTCATGTAGAACGGTACGCATTTGTAGCCGATTTCGGATGCCGTACCGCCGTCCTCGTTCCAGGTGTCTACAACCTGTCCGTTTTTTACGAATGGAGTAAATCTCTCGCCAAGGCCGTATACGCACTCGCCGACGCCAAGGGAGAGCTCGCTTACCATATATGGCTGATATTTTTCGGTCATGTAATTCTGGGCTGGCAGCATGGTGCTCTGCTGACGGTCCCATCTGATATAGGAAAGGTTGCGGAAGCCGCTTCCGGTCAGAACTTTTCCATCTGCCTCGAAGGTGTAAGCAAAGACACCTTTTCTCTGTACGCGGACCTGTACGCTTCCGGTATCAAGAACTGCCTCATCCGCGTTGATCGTTACAGTTACGTCCTCGTATACGCTCTCTGTTTTGTCGAAGGACGGAACTTTGTTGTCGTAGGCTTCGTAGTGCCATGCCTCCATGGAGATGGTGTCCGGTGTATGTGCTACGAACTCAACGGTGATGGTCGGCAGGTTCAGGGTCATGCCTCTGTGCTCGATCGGACGTGTGGTAGCCAGGATACGCATACCGCCTGGAATCTGCTCTACTTCATAAGCCTGCATTGCATGGGATGCATTTGCTTTTTCACTCGGAAGCCAGTAACCTTCTGTGAATTTCATCTTTTCATTACCTCCTGATTTGATGCGCCCGAAACAGAGGATGAAAAGCGCTCTCTTTTCATCATTTTTACAGAATTCCTGTTTCAGGCTGACGTTTTTTGGTAATTTTATCCTACCACACTTTTCCTGTCGAAAACAGGGAGGATTCTGTGAAAAATACGGCGATATTATCTTTTTTCCGGTTTGAACCTTTTTCTGGTTCCAATATGCAAAACGGGAGTGTGTCCCGCAAAAGTATCCTGTTGCATTTCCAATTACTTTTGCCGGGACACACTCCCATCTTTCTTCTTTTGTTTTTTCTTTATGCCACAATCAGATAGGCAACAACTGCCAGCAGGATCTGCAGGATCACAAAGCGGATCACAACCTGACTGTCGGACCACTTGTATTTCAGGCGGACATGGTCATGCAGCGGTGTTCTTGTATTTTTGAGGATTGCGATTTTCAGGAAACGGAGTAAAAATACTTTGACAAGACCGATTCCTCCGTCGACGATCATCACGCCTGCCATCAGCAGATATAAGAACGGATGGCGGGACTGCATGGCAAGGATGGCGATGTAGAAGCCAAGTGCTCTCGAACCGGCGTCTCCCATCAGCATGCTGCTCGGCGAGGTATTGAAATACAGGTACGCGAGAAGCGCTGCCACGAACAGGTAATTGGCTACGGTGAAGCTTCCAAGGACATCGTGGAAAATCATACTGAACGCGAAGATAACCACGCAGGAAAGGCTCGCGCAGAGTCCGTCGACACCGTCGGAACAGTTTGTAACGTTGATCGAAATCCAGATCAGGATGATGCCGAGGATTATGTAGACCACTTTCGGAATGGTAAGGGACATGCTTCCGAAGCAGATCGTGGTGGAATTGTAATTCACAAAGGTGATGACGGTCACAATGGAGATAACGAGGTCAATCGCGCCTTTTTTGTAATCGCTCCACGGGGTTTCGGATGCATCATCGAGGTAGCCGCTCAGCATGATGCAGACGAGCAGGATCGCGTAGATCACATACTCGGCGCCAAGAGGCAGGAACAATACGCTTCCGATCAGGAAACAGATGACGATCACGAGGCCGACGCCGCGCAATTTTCCGCGGGAGAGGCCGCCGTTTACGGCAAATTCTCTGCCGTGATCGCTCGGCAGAAAGGAAAATGGATGCTTTAACGCCAGAAAGGTCAGCAGAAAGGTGACCACGATTCCCAGCATGGCGATCTGGCCGGGATTTAAAAAGTTACTCCATACTTGATACATACGTTTTCTTCCTTCACTTTTCTTTAGATTGAGTTTGCACGAAGCCGTATGTGATGTGGCTTTGTGTTCATTTATTATAACAACTTCATGCAAAAATTGCTATACCCAATTCGGGGGTTTCGTGATAAGATAGTGATACACTAAGTTGAACAAAAAAGGAGTTTTTTATGCCACGCAAAGATCATCTGCCGCGCCAGACACGCCAGGAACACATCACGCTGCAGCCGAACCGCAGCATCGAATTTCGTGTAACCGACGATTTCGGCAGTTTTTCGCCGCCGCACTGGCACGACGCGCTGGAAATTATTTATATTCTGGAGGGTTCCTCCATTGTCACGCTCTCGGACCGCACAAAGACCGTCCTTCCGGGTCAATTTCTGCTGATCAATTCCGGGCGTATCCACACGGCGCGCTGTCCGTCCACGGGAAACCGCTCGATTCTGATGCAGATTCCGGATGCGTTCCTTGCGAACTATCTGCCTGATCCGTCACAGCTCTGGTTCTCGATTGACTACGACAGTACGAATCCGGAAGTGCAGAAAAATATCAGCCAGTTCCGGCGTCTTCTGCTTTCGATGATGCAGCTTCATGAGGAAATGCCCGACGGCTATCTTCTGACGTTCCAGCGGGAGCTTTTTACGTTTCTCGATCTGCTCTACACGAAATTTTCCGAGAAGAGCCCGCTTGCGCACCACCCGATGAGCTCCCGGACGCAGACACGGCTCGATACGATTCTGACGTACACGCAGGAAAATTACCAGCGGCCGATTACGCTGAAGGAGGCTGCCGATGTTGTCTCGCTGCAGCCGGAATATTTCTGCCGGTTCTTCCGCCAGAACATGGAAACGACGTATCTGGAATACTTGAATTCCTACCGTCTTTCCCGCATCTACCGCGACCTGATCGCCACGGATCTGCCGGTCGGCACGCTCGCGGAAAAGCATGGTTTTACAAACGATAAGCTGTTTCACCGCCTCTTCCGCGAGCGGTTTCACACGACGCCGCTGCAGCTTCGGAAGGCAGCACGCGAGAAAGGATCCTGATAGCTTTCGCTGTTTTAATATCTTTGAGAATGGGAGTTTAACACGATGACAAAAGAAGAACTGGCGCTTGCCGTCATTGAACGTTTGAAACAAGAATATCCTGACGCCGACTGTACGCTTGACTATGACCAGGCGTGGAAGCTGCTCGTCAGTGTCCGCCTGGCCGCACAGTGCACCGATGCGCGGGTCAATGTTGTGGTGGATGATCTCTACGCAAAGTATCCTGATATCGATGCGCTGGCAAACGCGACACCGGAGGAAATCGAGGAAATTGTGCGGCCGTGCGGTCTTGGAAAGAGCAAGGCACGCGACATCAACGCCTGCATGCGCATGCTGCGCGACGAGTACCACAGCCAGGTGCCGGATGACTTTAACGCACTTTTGAAGCTCCCGGGCGTGGGACGGAAAAGTGCGAACCTGATTATGGGCGATGTATTCAAAAAGCCTGCGATTGTGACGGATACGCACTGCATCCGGCTGTGCAACCGCATCGGGCTCGTGCATGACTGCAAGGATCCGAAGAAGGTGGAGATGGCACTCTGGAAAATTGTGCCGCCGGAAGAAGGAAGCTCGCTCTGCCACCGGTTTGTGGAGCACGGACGCGAGGTCTGTACTGCGAGGACGACACCGCACTGTGAACGGTGTGTGCTCGCGGATATCTGTGAGAAGAACGGCGTAGAAAAATAGCATTTTTCTATGCGTTCCATGCGAAAAAGGCTTTTGCATACCGGACAGATTTTTCTGATTCTGTCCCGGCTGCAAAAGCCTTTTTGTTTCTATTTTTTATACGACCGAAAGAAGTCCGTCAGCGCTTTCAGCGTTTTCCCGAGCACCTGCACTTCCTCTTCTCCGAGTTCCGCCATCACGCATCCGTCATCTGCTCGTGGAATTTTGCGTGATGATGGAATGCCTGCCGTCCCTTTCCGGTCAGGTGGATGTAGACGATCCGGCGGTCCTTCTCGCTGCGCTCCCGCTCGGTGTAGCCTTTTTTCACCAGACTGTTCATCGACGTTGTCAGCGATCCGACCGTGATGTCGAGCTTTGCCGCGATCGATGACATATTGCCGCCCTCCAGGCCGACGGCTTCTATGATGTGCATATCGTTGTTCGTCAGATCCTTGAAATCCTCGGTAATGATCGCCTCTTCTTCCAGTTTTTGTATCTCGTGAAACAGATGGACCAGTGTCTCATTGATGATTTCTCTGTTATCCACTCCTCTTCCCCTTTCCGTCTGTTCTGTCCCTTCTGAACAGGGTTCCGCTCTTTCTGTCTGTATTGTATCAAAAAGTTCCGGACAAACAATACCAAAAACTGCCTGGGAAACGGCGGATCGCTCCGTGCCGTTTCCAGGCAGTTCTGTTATGTTTGATTCAATTACATCTGCCCTTTTTTCTTTAACCGTGCAAAGCAGATCATGAAAAAGCAGATGCCGTATACGGTTGTGATCGGGGTGGATATGCCGACGAAGGTCAGGTTCGTATTCGGCAGGTGTGAGAAGAACAGCGCCAGCGGAATACGGATCAGGCAGGCGGAGGTGATTCCCTGGAGCATAACCGGGATGCTGATGCCGCGGCCGTTGAAGTATCCGATGCTGCTGAACAGCACACAGGTCAGAATACATTCCGGTGCGAAACCGCGCAGGTAAGCGGCGCTCTGCTCAATAACGGCCGGATCGCTCGTGAAGATTCTGGAGATGACACTTCCACCGAAGAAACCGATGCAGAAAATCACAACTCCAAGAGAGCAGCCCGTTGCGATTGCGGTGAGGAAGCCCTTCCACGCGCGGTCTTTCTTTCCGGCTCCGGTGTTCTGTGCCACGAATGCTGACACAGACTGCATCACAGAGGACGGGATCAGCATGATGAATGAGGTCAGCTTCTGCGCCACACCGTATCCGGCGGACGGCATCAGGCCCATGCCGTTGATGATCGAGTTGATCACAAGGAAGGAAATCTGTACGGTCGTCTCCTGCAGCGCGATCGGCACACCGACGTTCAGGACTTTCTTCAGCTCGTCATGGTCGATGCGGCAGTCTTCTTTTTTGAATTCAATCGGCAGATTGCCTTTTTTCAACACACCCATGGAGGCGATGACAGAAATCAGCTGCGCCAGAACCGTCGCAAGCGCTGCTCCCGCAACGTCCAGTTTCAGCACACCGACGAAGAACAGATCTCCGGCAATATTGGCTGCGCAGGCGATGCCGACGAATAAAAGCGGCAGATTTGCATTACCGATTCCGCGAAGCACGCTGCTGATGACGTTGTACGCGATGATGATCAGAATACCGCCGGAACAGATCCGCAGGTAGAGGACGGTTTTGTCAAAAGACTCCGCCGGGACCTGTAAAATATTGGCGATCGGGCCTGCGAACAGCTCCAGAATCACCGTCATGACGACACCGATGATGGCGAACAGAACAATCGAGGTTCCCACGGTTTTGCCGGCCTTATCCGGCTTGCCCTCGCCGATGTGCTGGCCGATCATAACGGTCGAACCCATCGCAAGGCTGGTGATGATAAGTGTTACCATCTGCATGAAGTTGCTTCCGGTTCCGACAGCGGAAATACTCGACGCATCGCCGAACCAGCCGACCACGAGAAGGTCGACCGCACCGTAAGCCGCCTGCAGAATCAGCGCGCCGAGCACCGGCAGCGCAAAGCGGATCAGGGACTGGAAAATCGGTCCCTCTACAAACGATATTTCTTTCTTATTTTCTTTTGCCATTGTTTTTCACTCCTTTTATTCCCGGCATCGTTTCCTGCATCCGTGTGATTGCATGCACAAATTCGTCCACCACCGCGTCGTCCAGATCTGGCAGGCGGGATGCCCATTCCCCGTGAAAGTGCGTCACGCGGAGTTCCACAAACTCTTTTCCCTCTTCGGTCAGTGTCAGGTTGATCACGCGCTTATCTTTTTCATCCGCCTGTTTCACGAGAAGATTTCTCTCCTCCAGTTCCTGCACCAGCTTGGTGATGCTCGGCAGCGTTGTGTTCATATAGCTGCTGATGTCGCTGACGCGGCAGAAGCCCTGCTTTTTCTGAATCTCATTCACCGCATCCAGCACATGCACCTGCCGCGGCTTCATACCGTCCGGCAGGTCCGGGAGCTTCTCGATCAGACGCTTTGCATCAAAACACGCATCCAGGAACTGCTTTAATTTTTCCTGTGTCATGGAAATGGTCCTTTCTTCTTGAAATTTAGTTATCTTTAGTAATTATCTTTGATAAGTATAGCAGGGAATGAAAAAATGTCAAGAGGGAACTGATGATAAAAAAGAGCTGATTGAAAGTTCTGGCAATGCGAGATTCTTTCATCAGCTCTTTTCCATATCCATTTGTCACTGTTCAATGAGCTGCATTTCGGTGCCCCCGCCGGATTTTATGCTTCTGATCGTCTTTTCCAGTACCTTCATCTCAACCGGTTTTGAAACATGGGCATTCATACCGGCTGCCAGAGAATGCTGAATATCCTCAGAAAACGCATTGGCGGTCATAGCAATGATTGGAATTGTCTTTGCCAGTTCATGGGAGCTTCTTCGGATTGCTTTTGTTGCCTCATAACCATTCATAACCGGCATCTGCACATCCATCAGGATCATGTCATAATCCCCCGGAGCAGACTGCTCAAATGCCTCTAAGACCCTTTTACCATTTTCACAGATTGTACACTCTGCACCCTCAATCTTTAACAATTCCATCAGGATTTCTGCATTCAGCTCATTGTCCTCTGCACACAGAAACCTCATTTCTTTCAGGACATTGCCAGCCGGTTCATCCTTTTCTGCCTGTTCTGCTGAAGAAACAAATCTATCCTATTCTCAGATCTATAAGAACCTCAAAACAGCTTCCCTGGCCCAGTTCACTCTCCACATCAATGGTGCCTCCCATTGCTTCAACCAGATTTTTAGTAATAGCCATTCCAAGACCAGTTCCCTGTATCTTATTCGTCATAGAACTTTCAGCACGAGTAAAAGCATCAAAAATTGTATCTTTGAAATCTGCCGACATTCCCATGCCATTATCGCTGACTAAGAAACGGTACTTTGCGTAGACAGATGATTTTGTCTCACATTCTTCTACCAGAAACTGAATTTTTCCACCTTCCTGCGTGTACTTCACTGCATTAGAAACCAAGTTGCTGAAAATCTGCATCAGATGAACCTGATCTCCGTTCACCCACTCGTGCCGGATGTTTTCTTTTATGATTGTAAGAGTCTGATTTTTTTCGTCTATCTGTGAATGGAATATGGTATTGAGTTCTGTAATAAAATCCAAGATGGAAAATCGGTATACTTAAAAACTGTTTTTCCTGCCTCAATTTTGCTCATATCCAGAACATCATTAATGATTCCTAACAGATGCTGTGATGAAATGTCTATTTTATCTGCATACTCTATTACTTTCGCTTTATTACCGGCATCATGTCTGATCAATGATGTCATGCCGATAATTGCATTCATTGGTGTACGAATATCATGTGACATATTGGACAGGAAATCTGTTTTCGCCTTATTTGCATTTTCAGCGGTCTGCAAGGCTTCCGTTGTAATGTTCTTTGCTTTTTTCAGTTTTTTATTGGACTCCTCCATTTCCTTCATTGCCTGCGTCTGAATCTCATTATTTCTTTTTTCGTATTCAGCTTTTTGCTCAGCAAGACTGCGTCTGGAAATACTGTAGAATAATCCGGCAAAAAGCAAAAGTATAAAACCTGCCATGAGTATTGTTTCAAACACTATTGTTTTCTGATAATCTCTCAGTACATTATCTACAACACTTTTTTCTACAATACAAATCAGCATGGTGTTATTATTTTCTATCGGACAGTATCCCAGATAGTAAGGTTTGTCACTTTCCACAAGTTCTACCCCCTGTTCTCTGCCATCCAGCTTTTTTGAAGAGAATCAGCCTCTTCCTCAGTGATAGCCTGATCTCCTTTTAAATGCTTTAACAAGAAATAGTTCCTGAAAAATTTATCTTCTTTCTGATTTGTATAAGTAATATTTCCGTCGTTATCCAGCATAAACAGATACGCATTCCCGTTATAGCTTTTCACACTTAACATGGAATCTAATTTTGAATGATCATACAAGGTTCCAATTGCCGTATAAGTTTCCCCCTTAATCGTATATTCCTGACATGGAATTGCAACCAGATAACCATCTTTTTTCTTCTGGTTGTAATCAAGAGTAACCAATTTTCCAATATTATATCCGTTCCTCAAATCCAACAAAAGTTTACTTGGCATGTCAACCCGAAGTTTTGTTCCATCAGTGGTTATTGCCTTTCCATTTTCCTGGAGAAATATAAGTGTACTTTCAGATTCTTTCTGCCATGCCTCAAAGAACTTCTTGTTTCTATCCAGTTCAATAGATCTCACTCCCTCTTGAGTAAGAAAATCCTCAAGCATATGCAGCCGACTGTAGTATCCATTCACCTGCAGATCATAGGTCTGCTGTATCTGTTCAACAACTGCTCCCATACTGCTTTTCCCGTTTTCTGCGATATAGCTGTTCATCCTGTTCAAAAGGAGCTTTACAAAAATTAAGTTTAAAAAGATAAGAATTAAAAAGAACAATGGTACTATCATCTTTTTTCTTTTTGTTTTCGCCTGTTCTGTTCCCACTTTTATTTTTCAACCTCTATATAATCTTCCGGTACTGACGGCTGCTGTCCGTTTTCCATTGCTGCGGTCCATGCACTTGATAATGTTGTGTCCTTAATCTGCTCGATCTCACATCCCGGATTTATTTTTTTCAAAACAGACATTGTGGTTTCTGTAAGAAGAATAGAGTACTCCTTTTCTTTGTCGATTTTTTTCTTATTTACTTCTATGTCCTTTAATGAGAATCCGTTTTCCTCCTGCCTGACGATTATTTTCATACCGGATGCAATTGGTAATTCATATTTATTGGTTATATGGAATTTTTCATCAGAATCAGCAAGATATTTCTCCGCAAGTTCATAAATCTCTTTGCCATTGATTTTTGCCAGGTATAATGGTGTATCTGAACTCTTTGCTGTCATCAGACCAACCCGGCTGCAGGTACACTCCCCTTTGTAAATGGAGGAAGTAAAATAATAATATGGTGCCAAAGCCAGCTGAGCATCCTTTTCTTCTCTAATCGTAGTTAAAATAGAAGATGCCGCATCACGACCGTTTTTATCATTTAGCGAAATGGAATATTCATTTTCAAAATTTATTGTGTTTTTTCCTTTTGAATCCTTACTGTTCATTGTGCTGCGAAAAGCATCATAAGCCTGTGTTTCATCCATTTCCCCTGACAATAATCCGTGAACAGCCTCAAGACTGGCATCAAATGATTTTTGAGCAGAATATCGGATATAAACAGAATTATTATTAATTTCATCTTCCAGTCCAGGTACATCTTCCATCATGTTTGGAACATCTACATTTAATGAAATTACACCCTTTCCATCTGCGATCAATGTTTGTCCTTCTTTTGAAATCATACACTCCAGGACATCGAATGCCAGGTCCAGTTTTTCCTGATCTTTTTCCAGTTCTTTGTTAAATGCAATATTCAGAGAAGGGGTCATATTTATAAAAGCTTCATCCGAAATCTGTGAAAAAACGGTATACGAGTTAATTCTGCATCCATCTGTTCCTGAAATTCCTGCATAAGTGCCGGATAACCATGAAACATTGCTGCTTTTCCCTCAAGGAACATCTGCGTTGCAGTATTAATATCGACGCTGATATCATCACTTGTAAAATGTGAGTCCTTCAAAAATGTATTGGTTTCTGAAAAAATACGTTTCCATAACGCATCATCAAACGCGATATCCCCTGATGCACTTTCAGCTGAGCTTCTCCATTCGATTCCATCCAGACTCATGAATTCCCCAATTGCACCTGTCTGAATCACCTCATGAGCAGACCAGTCTTCTGCAAGATCCAGGGAATACGGTTTTATACCATTATCATAAAATTGTTGGCATGCCTGTGCATATTCCTTATAGTTTTTCGGTATCTTGATTCCATACTGTTCAAACAATGTCTTGTTGGCAATAATCGTCTGCGGTATACCGCAGATAGGAAGCCACTGAATCTCATTTTTTGAATTTTTATAATATTGCAATGCATAGGAGTAATACCTGGAAACCACGTCATAAGAAGCAAAATCCATTAGATATGGCTCCAGATCCTGTGCATCTTTTCCAGAAAATCGACGTACGGTTATGATATCCGGCAGTTCACCATGTTCCTCAAAATAGCTATATAAATCGGTATCATTGTTACCGGTAATAAACTCAATATCCTGATCTGGAAACTGCTCATGGATATAGGTACAATATTTTTCATTAAACGATTTTCCCACAGATACACGGTAAGGTGATCGTCATTTTTAGATACTGCTTTTTGAGATTGTCCACAGCCAGACAAAACAGTAATTGCTAAAAGCACACCTGGTAGTAATGCTGTCAGACATTGTTTTGCCTTTTTCATCCTCGTATTTTCCTCATTCTTTCCTGATAAAATCATTAATTCAATAATTGGGAAACAATTACAGCCAGTTTTCCAGAACATCATTCAGCTTATTCATATCCAGCGGTTTCGCGATATGTCCATTCATGCCTGTATTTTTTGCCAGCTGTACATCTTCTGCAAAAGCATTTGCTGTCATGGCAACAATCGGTAGTTTTCCCTGTTCACCCGGAAGGCTCCTGATTGCTGCGGTTGCCTCATAACCATTCATGACGGGCATTTGGATATCCATAAAAATAAGGTCATACAAGCCTTTCGGAGAAGCTTCTACTTTTTCAACTGCAATTTTTCCATTTTCTGCCGTTTCCACTTCCGCCCCGGTCATCTGCAGAATTTCAACAGCAATTTCTCTGTTTAACTCATTATCCTCGACCAGCAGAATTCTTTTTCCTGTGTAATCTGCTTCAGACAGCTCATCCAGATAATTTCTTGCTGTTTTTTCTTTTCTGCCAGAAGTAAACTGCCGCAATGTAGCCGTCAAACGGGAACGGAACAGCGGTTTTGCAATAAAAGCATCTACGCCTGCAGCCTTTGCTTCTTCTTCGATCTCACTGAATTCATAAGATGTCAGTACAATAATGGTAGTCTCTTTCCCTATCCGTTTCCGGATCTGTCTGGCTGTTTCAATTCCGTCCATATCCGGCATTTTCCAATCTAAAATAACAGCAAAGTAATCATTTTTTAGCTCATGATGTGCATAACAGCGCTCAACGGCTTCTCTGCCGGAGAGAACCCATTCGCCTGTAATTCCAATCTCCTTCAATGTGGCAACTGTACTTTCACAACATGTCTTATCATCATCCACAACCAGAACAGGTAGATTCATCAGATTTCTGTCCTGTTCTTTTTCTTTTTCCTGAAGTTCCAGATAAATTGTTACTGTAATTTTAGTTCCCTTATGTAAGGTGCTTTCCACTTTAATATTACCATTCATCAGGTTCACAATATTTCTGCTGATTGCCATTCCCAGACCTGTTCCCTGGACTCTGGTTGTCCGATGGTCATCTGCGCGGCTGAAAGGATCAAACATGATTTTCTGGAATTCCGGTGACATACCGATCCCATTATCCTCAATCGTAAATTCATAGCATCCAAGTTCCGAAAATCCGTTTGGCTTTTCCTCTATAGAAAAAGTAATATTCCCGCCATCCGGTGTATACTTGACCGCATTACTCATCAGATTCACAAATACCTGCTGGATTCTCAGGCTGTCACCACAGACACTCTCATGTTCAATGTGATTAATGTGTATATCTAAATTGTGTTTATGTTCATCAATCACCGGTTTTGTGAGTGTTATAAGATTATCCACCAGATCTGGCAGATTGAAATCCTCCTGTGCCAGCGTCATTTTTCCACTTTCAATACGTGCCATATCCAGCACTTCATTAATCAGCCCCAGCAGATGACGGCCTGATTTTGTAATTTTACTGAGACATTCAATGACTCTGTCCTGGCTCTCAATATTTGCTCCTGCAATTGCTGTCAGGCCGACAATGGCATTCATCGGTGTCCGGATATCGTGTGACATATTGGAAAGGAATTCTGTTTTCGCACGGTTTGCATTTTCTGCAGACCGGTAAGCCTCTTTCAGTGCCTGACGGGATTCAATCTCTGCTTTCTTCTCCTGTGTCACATCCATGGATGCCAGCAATACCTTTTCCAGCTTTCCATTCTTCCATTCCAAAGGAATATAAGAAGCGATTTTATAAGTCTTTTCATCCAGGCTGCAATACTCAAACTTATAAATATCATTTTCACTTTTCAGATTCTTCTGGATATTTTCCGGTGCGATCAGGATGTCCATAGTTTCCAATGGTTCCAGTGTCTTATATTTTTCAAGAACCTGCATCTGAAAATCATGATAGAATCCCAAAGGTTTATATAGCATCTGTCCATTCAGGTTATAGAATTCATATCTGTCATTTTCCAGATCACAGACAACAAAGCGGTCAACCAGACGCACAATACTCTGAATTATCTGCTCCATGGAAGCATTATCCGCTGCCATCTGCAGATGCCGTGCGCTCTCTACCTTTGTCTCTGTGATATCACGCAGAAAGATCATGGCATATTCTGAATCCTCTATTTCGCCGCGTATGACCACATTGCGGACCCATCGTTCTTCTCCATTCAGAGTGATACGGCACTCTAAAGCCAATTCGGTTTCCAGACCCTTCAGCCTTTCTGCAATATAACCACGGTCGTAAAAAGAGGATACCGCCTTCTTATCTGTCTCCACAACATAGGAATCCACAAAATGACGGATCAGTTCATCCCATGTATGACTCTGTTCAAAGACTGTCATCAGGGACGGTTCAACCTTAAAGGTATCAAAAGTATTCGCTTCCAGATTTACATAATACTCACACAGGTCTGCTTTCGTAAAAGCCCGGTGGAAAGCAGCAGATTTTTGTGCCTGCATGGCCTCTTTTTTTTCCGCATCAATATTAATAAAAATCCCGGCAATCCTGCTGGCAGAACCATCCAGACGGCGTATTACTTCTGCCGATGCCCGAAACCACTGGTATTGATTATCCTTCATTCTCATACGATACTCTACCTGGTATTTTATCTGGTTCGTCTTATCCTTAATTGCCGCCTGAAGCTGCACCATTACTCTTTCTTTATCCTGTGGATGCAGAAGATCTGACCAGGATTCCAGTTTATTCGGAAAGTCCAGAGTGTCATGATAGCCAAGCATTTTTCGGAATTCATGACTCCAGTTTGCATTCACAATCTCACTGTTTTCGTCACAGTCAAAATACCAGAAGCCGGAACAGATAGCCTCATTGAGCAGTGTCAAATTTACATGATCCCAGTTGACCTGTACGGACATAACCCAGATCTGTCTGCCCGCCTCATCTGTCGCATCCTCTTTACAAAGCCGTACATTTTTCACTGTACCGTCTGCTGTAAGGATCTGTGCTTCCCCTGTTCCGTGAAGCTGCAAAAAACGGTCTCGCTCCAGTCTATCTTCCTCGTCATAAAAGAAGTTTCTCAATGAGCCTTTTGTCTGTTCCATGAAGTATCGAATGTATATCCTGTACTATGCAACAGCAGATTATTCACAGACAAATAGACAGGTTTTGGTCATAAGATCCTGTCATTATACCTACCCCGCCATTATTTTCCAGTGTTTTCTGTACGGCCTGTGACATAGCCTGTGTCTGTCCCGTTACAGCCTCACCTAAAGAATATATTTTGTCTTCATACTTTTCCATTTTATAAAAATCCTCTCTCTGTTTTATACTTCATTATCCTGCTTTTATCTGTATACAGAGAACCTGTCCCTGCCAGTTTTACATTTACGTTATAATATCCTACAAAACGTGAAAAACAGGTATACGGATTTGAGAAGTTGCAGCCACTACACACAATATTCACACAAAATTCTCTTTATGTTTTCAATTTTTATAGGCTTTGCCAAGTGAGCATTCATTCCTGCTGCCAGACACTTACTCCGATCGTTCCTGCTGTAAAACGGTATCTGAGGCTTTTTTTATTTATCTGATTTTTTTCTGTTTCCATGGAACTTCTGAACGCCCACCTCCTGGTATCATTACAAATATACATAAAAACTCATTTTTATATTACCATGAAATTTTTTACTTTGCAATGCACATACCTTTTCAGACGCTGCTTTTCTTGTTTCCTTTTTCAGAAAATTGCAACCAAAGGGGCGCACCTGAAAATTTCTTTTCAAATGCGCCCCTTCGCTTTCTTTTTTTCTGTCAGATCAATCCGTAATGCTCCATCGCCTTTGCCACGCCGTCCCGCTCGACGGTATCGGTTACGTACTCTGTGTACGGATCCAGAATCTCATCATGTTTTCCAAGCGCAATGGTGTGTGCGCCGCACCGGAACATGGTAAGGTCGTTGCTGCTGTCGCCAAATACGTATGCATCTTCTTTCTCCAGCTGAAACTGTTTCAGCGCATAGTCCACAGCTGTTCCTTTGCTGCAGCCGTGCGGAACGATTTCGTATACACCGCCGCGGCGATCCATGATATCAAACTCCTGCTCAAATTCACGGTACATACGTTCTATATCAGACTGTGCATCGGTTACGATACAAAATTTATCGTAAATGATTCCTTTTGTCTCCGCTGTCTCCGCGAGTCCGATTCCGACAGCAGCGAAATAGGCACGGGTCTGCTCGACCTCCCGAAAACGGGATACCTCCGACGAAAAATAAACATTATCCGTTCCCTCCAGAATCATGCCGATCCTGCACTCCTTTAAAATAACCGGGATTTCCTCACAGCGCTTTTTCGGAATCGTCTGATGCATCAGGATTTCGCCGTCCCGGCGCAGATAGGTCCCGCAGCCGCACAGAAATCCGGAAAACGGAAGCTTTTTCAGCTCCTCGGGCAGCTCCGACCAGGTGCGGCCGGTATTAATAAACGTAAGATTTCCTTTTTCCGCTGTCTTTTTCAATGCATCGAGCGCGCTCTGCGGAATTTCTTTTGTAATCTCACTCAGTAACGTTCCATCAATATCAAAAATAATGCTTTCACAAAAATTTCCTCCTCGTGTACTGTTTCCTGTTCTCTTTCTGACATACGAAAAAATGCCGAAGCTCTTGATTGTCAAGGCTTTCGGCATTTTCATTCCAGTCGAAGCGACGGGATTCGAACCCACGACCTCTGCGTCCCGAACGCAGCGCTCTACCAAACTGAGCCACGCTTCGATTTTATTTGTTTTCTGAACTCTCGTCCGTCAACAATAGCTATTATATATGATGTCTATAGGAATGTCAACACCTTTTTTGAAATTTTT
>ENA-OQJH01000006-OQJH01000006.1-human-gut-metagenome-genome-assembly--contig:-NODE-6-length-103265-cov-25.797514_pt1 | contig 103265 bp, 118 predicted proteins | sample MGYA00242597_ERZ504763 | MGnify/ENA primary metagenome ERZ504763 (study PRJEB26092, sample SAMD00036359) | human gut metagenome | host: Homo sapiens | study: EMG produced TPA metagenomics assembly of... | reverse complement strand
TTCTATTCCATCCGTTATAGTTCCAAGTTGTATATTTCCCAATAATGGGCATAAATAATCTTACCAAAAGAATCTATGTATAAACTATAAATTCCAAACCCACAATAACCTATAAAACGATTGGAAAATGACAAAGAATATTTGATTTTATCTGACCAAATATTCTTATTGTTCTCAAAACATTCTTTTAGCTTTTCTACTGTTTCTTCGCTAACATCTACAAATCTATCTCCTTGATAAGTCTGATGATAGTTAATATATGGACTAATTACAATTTTCACATTAGGAAACTGCCTTGCTTCTCGTATAAAGAGATTAATTTCGTTTACATTGTAATCTGTTACTGTAAATGATAAAATCACTCTTATTTCAAATCGGATCAAAATAGGAAGTGTTCTTAAAATATGTTTATAATTACCAGGAGCATTGCGAAATGTATCATGCGTTTCTTCAGTTCCACCATCTAAACTAATCTGAATCTCTGAAATTCCCACTGTTTTCAAATTCTCCACTGTTTTTTTATTCAAGCAAGAACCATTCGTATATAAACGCATTGATATCCCATTTTTATTAATATATTTAACTATATCCCAAAAATGGGGATGCAGCATTGCTTCTCCACCAGTTAATTTTATTAAACCTACTCCTAAATCTTTACAGGAATCAACAATCTGAAACCACTTTTCTAATCCTAGCTCCTTTTTCTCAATCTCCTTTGGTATATAACAGTGATGACATCTTAAATTGCATTGTTTTGTCAATTCAAAAAATACTTCATCCAAAGTCCATTTAGCTGACAAATCAATTTTTCTAGCAGAGTTCTTAACTAAAATTCCTTTATCAATAAAATTCTCGTAAATTTTTATAATGCTCACTTCCCTGCCCGGAAGTATTGCTAGAATCTCCTCTAAATCTCTACCGCCATTAAACTCCTGCAAGACTATAGATTCAATTTGACTTAGCACCCAATTGCCATTATTTAAACCACTTATCACTATCTTATTATCTATTCTCTTCTTTATAGATAATTGTTCTGCAAAGCCATATATATTTTCCATTTTTCAGATCACTCTCCGCTTCGTTTCTGTGTGGCTTTATCACTGCAGCATTAAATCAAACACTCTGTTCCTATAATTGTCACAATTTCTCTCCTGTCCATATAAGTCGCCTGTTTCATTAAATGCGATTGCTCTACATCCTCCGCCACAATAATATTTAATCTCACAGTTCTTACACTTAGATAACATTTCGACATCTATTTCTCCATATTTTTGTTTACTTTTTTCCATAATCTCAGTAATATTATCTGTTCTTATATTACCCAGTTCAAATTCTTCAATGTGTAAGGAAGGACACAAATATACGTTACCATTACTATCAATACTAATCTGGTTGCAATTAACACCGCATGATGTTTTTCTTCCTTTTGAGTATACTTGATTACATAAATCATTCGAAACATCTATATTAAATATAAATTCCTTATTTTGTTTATAATAGTTAATATAGATATTTCGCAAAAAATCATATCCTCTATCCACCCATTTATAAAACTGCTCCATATTTAATTTATTTTCAAAAGTTTTAGCTCGACCATAGGGAACAAATCTATTGATATGTAATTGTCTAACATTCATATTTAGACAAAATTTTATCATTTCAACGATATCCGGCATATAATCTGGAGTTGGTGTCATTGCAACTATCACTTTTTTGTTATTAATGTGTGTTAGAGTTTTTACCGTATTTACAGCGCGCACAAAACTTCCCTTTCCTCTATTTTTATCATGATGTATTTCTTCATAAGAGTCTAAAGAAATTTGAATTGCATCTACTATCTCCATAATTTCTCTATATAATTCTGCATTTCCAATAGTTCCATTTGTTAAAATTTGAACTTTTCCATACTTTTTACAAGTTTTTAAAATTTCAACTATATCTTTCCTCATCAAAGGATCTCCACCGGTAATGACTATTTTATTATAATTTTTCGGTTTTAATTCTATAAGAAGATTCTCTATTTCTTCTATCGTTAATTCGTTAGCTTCTCCTTCTCCAGAATCCGCATAGCAATAGCTACATCTCAAATTACATCTATTAGTCACTTTAATCCAAATCCCATTAGACGTCTGGTGACAAATGGTTTCCTCTGTTTCTATTCTAGAATAATCACCATCTTTAACAAAAAAACCTTTTTCGATCATATCATCCAAAAACTGTTGAACCTCCTCTCCAAACACTTCTTCAGGAAGTTCATATAAATCCGATAATTTTAGAAGTAACTCTTCCACTGATATTTCGCCATACTTATTTAAAAATTTAGAAATGGTGAGACCAGAACTGTTGACTTTCCTGTAATCCGCTCTTTCTACATCGATTAATAGCCCTTTGGTTTCATAGTCTTTTATAATAACGTTTTTATTTAATGAAATTTTCATTCCTCTCACTCCTCTATTCTAATTTCATGCTTTTTAACAATTGATTTTATTGGACACCAAACTTTTAATCCGCTTTTTGTATCTGTTTCTACCAATATTCCATTTTCACCTTCAATACATATCTCACCTTTATCCACTCCACAGAAAGTTAAATTTCCCTTTAATTCTACAACAATTCGTTCCATAATTTCCTCCTCTAAATCACCATTGATTGAATTTCATAATAATAATTTTGCAACTCAGCTCTTGTAATATTAGGTGTACTAAATACAGCCTGAACTAAATCGAATGAAGACCAATTTTTGATTTCCAAATTAATTCCTAAATCCTTCATATGATTATATAGATATGTGCCTGGGAAAGGGGTATTGATGCTTATACCTACAGTTGCTTTATACTTTTTACGAAATTTCAGTGCCATATCTATTGTTTCTTTTATTGTCTCATGTGTATCGCAATGATGCCCTATGATAAAAGAACACATTACTTGAAGCCCTTTTTGCGACATATATGCAAGTAATTCTTCAGACCTTTCTAAACTTATATGTTTATTAATTTTGTTAATAACATCTTGAGATCCGCTTTCTATACCTATATGTACGGATGTACACCCTACTTCCTGCATTTTATCAATCATTTCCTTTGATAAAATATCTGTTCTCGAATCACAACGCCATATTATATTCATATTGGCTTGCTTTAGATAATCACAAAACTGATACAATCGCTTCTTATTTGCTGTAAAAGTATCATCCAAAAAAGCAAAGTATTTCTCTCCTTTTATACTATATTTATAATGTATTTCACTGAATACATTTTGAGCGCTTCGATTTCTATAACGTGTTCCCGATAGAGCAGCTGAAGCACAATAGATACACTTTCCTGGACATCCTCTACTTGTAATAATCAATTGCTTGATATCATAGCTTCGCATTTCAATTTCATCGAGTTCTGCCCACGGTAAATTATCCAGATTTTCAATATATCCTCGATCTGCATTATGTATAATCTCCTGTCCTACACGATATGAAATTCCTTTCACTTCTGACAAATCAATCGTATGATAATTAAGGCACTCCAATAGTTGTACAAAAGTCATTTCTCCTTCTCCACGGCACACATAATCAACTGTATTATGATGCAAAGCTTCTTCCGGCAAAAAAGTCACATGTGCTCCACCTAAAACAATAATTATTTTTGGCAACACCGATTTAATTATCTTTGTTAAATGGATAACCGCATTAATATTTTCTGTATATGCACTTATTCCTATCATATCCGGATGTGCATTTTTTATTTTATCTATAAATTCCTGTTTCCTTATATGATTTGTAAATAAATCAAGTATTTCTACCATATAACCGTGCATTTTAAGATATCCTCCAATGGAAATTAGACCTAGAGGAGGCATTGTCATCTTCTCTGAATATCCCACCTGCTTATTCTTATTACTGTTTGGCATAATAAGCATAATCTTTTTTATAATAAGTCATCCCCCAAACATATCTTCGTTAGTTATAATACCAATTTTAATAAATTCCTCTAACCTGTCTTCAACCTGATTAGCACTCATTGTATCCTTCATATGACGGATAATATCATCCACGGTATCATCGTCATTGATTATTTTCCAGATATCAGAATCTTTTTTATTTAAAATCACCCTACTGCATCATTTTTATGATACTGGTATATTTTTCATTTTCTTTCCAAACATAAGTTGTTTTATGTAATATGTCTTCTCGTTTAATCATATTTTAATGAATGTATAATTCTAAAAAAGCGTTTCTCTTTTCTGAGAAACGCTTTCTCACCATTACGTTGGTCCTGGTAATGGACCAATCATTGCAATCGCTATGCCTGCTCCGAAGCCCCAATCACAGTTTACTCCACAGCCTAAATCAACACGTTTTTTCTGCTCTACGCCTTCGCTTTTTGGTGTTTCATATACACTCATTTTGTCACCTCCTTCACATTTTGTCTTTCCAATACTTTTTTATGTATTAGTACATTCTTTATACCATGTCAGAGCATTTACAACCATATTTATTGTTTTTTTTGCACTTTTTTTTTTTATCTCTTTGGACATAGGCAACACATGGCTGATTAATTTCAATTATTATAAAATAATCTATACATAATTATTTTGATGAAATATATTTTCATAGTCATTCATTGCAACATAATTGTGTCACTACATTGGCACACTTCTGCGATTGAAGAGTAATTTTACCCATGTTACAATTGATATTGCTTATAGTATTCCTATTTTCTCCAGCACCTTAATCGGTGCTTTTTTTGTACCCGTAAACCTTTCGCTGACAGTAGCCAATACTTACACAGTACGTACAGCGTACTTCCCCTAAAATAAAAACGTATTCTGTGCGTACAGTGTAGGTAAAACTTCCTATTATATAATGAAGGGAGATTACCATGAAAACAAGAAATGAAATCTATCAAGGGGAAGGTGCCCAACTGCTCCGGTTCATTACAACTTACCATTCGCTGCAATATGAACAGATCTTACGGCTCTTTTCCAAAAACAGAACATCTATCAAGTCTCTGATCACTAGTCTGGTAAAACAAAAACGTATTATCTATGATAAGGAGAACGGGCTTCTCTGCGACAGCCAGGAATCTGCAAACAATCCTGATTATGGGATGATTGCATCTTTTTGGGTGCTTTTGGACTTCAAAAACGCCATTGTGTACCATACTGACGGTGAATTTCCTGTGAAACTGAACTTTTTCTCTAAAGATGAGCGGTATGAAGTCCTCTATGTCCCCCAGGAACAGGAATATCTTATCAATCATGTCATGGAAAGCCAGACAAAAAGCGATGCAAAACGGCTGGTTGTATTAGAATCGGAAGAACAGGCTTCAAAAATCCATATCACAGGTGTGATTGCCTTTTGCCTTGTAGACTCCTCTACCGGATCTGTCAGCTATTATGCAAAGAAATGAGGTATGTATGAACACCAAAACTGTTTTTGACCGTTTACAGAGCATTGATGATGAAGTCCAAAAACTTCACAACACTATTTTTGCATTGAAAACAACAGATATTCAAGCGTATGCCGACAAATACGAAGAGCTGAGTATCAGTGCTGCCCTACGTTCTGAAAGGATTACCTGCCAGCTCAGAAATCTGGTATATACCACAACTGATACTGGAAAGAAAGACTATCTGAAACAGGCTGCGGCTGTGCAGGGAATCAAAATCTCTTTTTCAAATAGTGTTCTTTCTATTACCATGCCAGGGCTACTGCCCAAACGTAAATTGCGAACCAACACCGCTTTTCTACATGAGCCATTAAACCTTGCCTTGCAGACTTATGTGGCAGAACATTCTATTCCGTTATATAAAAGATGTGTGGTCTGTTTCAGTCAAATTTATGACCAGAGCCTTTCTTTACAACGAATACGTGATTACGATAATTTGGAGTTCAAACAGATTTTAGATACTATCGCTTCCTATGTTCTGGTTGATGATACGGGACTCTTTTGCGACTCCTATCACACTACAGAACTGGGTAATTACGATCACACCGTTATCTTTGTAATGGAACCGGAAATCTTTCCTGGCTGGCTGAAAGATAGAAAAGCGTCTATCAAAACCATATCGGAAATTTCCTGATATTTTTCTTTCTTTTTCCGATATGGGTAATTTTTCTGCAAAGAAGCCATATTCTTTGCATTTTTTATGCTTAATACCGCCCTTACTTTACCCAAGTATAGGCTGTCATAGGTAAAAAATCGAACTGAGGTGATGCTTATTTGATAAAAACCGATTCTATAAAATATCAGCTTTTGGAAATGGTTGGACTATGTGGGGAATTCCTTCCGGACAGCTTAACAGATTGATTGAGAGTGATTCCTATGCAGAGAAGGTGGTTACAGATTTAAAGCAGAGTAAGCTTATAAGAACACACTATAAAGATGGCCTACGAGGTTATCGCCTTACCAAACGGGCAAAAGAACTGCTGCTTTCGCAAAATTCCTGTCGTTTTCAAAACTATTTAACCGGAAATGCAGAAACCAACCTCATACGTAGCGAATTACCAAGACGGCTGCGACTTCATCAAAAAGCAGAAACCTATTTGACGCTTTCCCATGCTGGAATCCCATTCTTTCCAGATGAAAAGCCCCTGCTTTTTTCTGAATCCGGCGAAGCGGCTACGTTTCCTATACGAAGCCTTCCTCTGTTTTACTCTTCCAGGGAAATAAAAAATCTTGGAGCATCCACTACAAAAATCAAAAATTCCCGTAGTATGGGAATCCTGATGGCTCCTCACTGTGTCTATGCTGTTTATAATACCGGAAATACACTTCTAAAATGGGAATACAAAACGGAAGTCCGACTCAATGCTTTTTTGCAGCACTATCTTCAAGGACTTCCTTACCATGGCCCGCCTACCGTTTATGCCATCATGACCGGCAGTGATATGGATATGGCTTTCCGTCTCCTTACCAGTACCGGGGGATACAAAAAAACTCTGTTCATGCTGGATACTGCGTATGAACATTTTTATTTTCTGCCCAATAACAACTACGGAGAATACCTGCTCCGTTTATTGGTACAGCCCCAGCGTATGATACAACTCAATCAGCTACTACTGTCCGACTGTTTTCCCCCGCGTGAGGCTCTGCCAATTGAACATGATGGAATAGACAGCCAGGAAAAGCCTATTTTGCTTGCGTATGATTTTGACATGCAGCGTATCAACCGCTTCAATACTGGATTAAATGTATATGGGTTATCCGGGAACCTGATTTGCTTTGACTTTCAGCTTCCCTGCCTGAAAAAATACCTGACTGCAGATATACACTTCTCCAGCATTGATTTTCAAAAGTTTAAAAGGAGGTTTTTCAATGAACCGTAAATGGTGGAAGTTCCTGTTTTTGCTTCCCATAAGCGTCTGCACTCTGTATGCCGGAGGATACGCAGCACAATTTATTAAAAACTATCAGGAATGGACTTCTGCCGGAAACTTTGCCGGCAACGGAACCTATCCGCAAGCAGCTTCTTTACACCCATTAGTCTGCTTTCATACTGCCCTTACCGATTTCCCATACAATTTGTATGGGATTTTTCTTTGCCTGGTTCTCTTTGGGCTTCTTACTTTTTTACTTATGCGTATGGGATATGACAGAAACGGGGAGATTAGTGACCATGAACGGAACTTAAATTACTCTACAAAAGGAACCTACGGTACATCCGGATTCATGACTCCAGATGAAATGATGAAAGTTTTGGAACTGACCGGAGATGTAAAGAAAAATAAAGGAACCATTTTAGGCAAATTGAATGGCAAAGCCGTATGTCTTCCATATCAAACACGAATGAATAAAAATATCGCCGTGTATGGTGCCAGCGGTTCCATGAAATCCAGAGCATTTGCAAGAAATATGATTTTCCAGTGTGTCGCCAGAGGGCAGGAAGGCAACAACGCTTCCGGGGAAAGTTTAATCATTACCGATCCAAAAAGCGAACTCTATGAAAGCATGTCTGTTTATCTGGAAAACGAAGGCTATGTAGTAAAAGCATTTAATCTGGTCAATCCGGAAAACTCCGATAGTTGGAATTGTCTGGGTGAAATCAATGGACAGGAAACGATGGCTCAAGTATTTGCAGATGTCATTATCCAGAATACAGGTTCCGGAAAAGGAGATCATTTCTGGGATAATGCGGAGATGAACCTGCTAAAAGCCTGGTTCTCTATGTGGATCAGGGATTTCCGCCGGAAGCCAGAAATATCGGACAGGTTTATAAGCTGCTGACCATGAGTTCCGAAAAGGAGCTGAACAGTCTTTTTGATCTGCTCCCAGTGTCCCATCCAGCAAAAGTTCCTTACTGCATCTATAAACAAGCCAGTGATACCGTGCGAAGCGGAGTTATTATCGGATTGGGTGCCAGACTTCAGGTATTTCAAAATAAACTCATTCGGCAGATTACCTCTTATGATGAGATTGATCTGACACTTCCAGGGAAACAGAAATGTGCTTACTTTTGCATTACCTCAGACCAGGACAGCACCTTCGATTTTTTATCTTCCCTGTTTATGACCTTCATCTTCATCAAACTGGTCCGTTATGCAGATAAATATGGAGAAGAAGGAAAACTTCCTGTTGCTGTACATATACTGGCTGATGAGCTTGCCAACACCGGAGCTATCCTGGAACTGAATAAGAAGATCAGTGTAATCCGAAGCCGGAATCTCAGCATTTCCTGCATCTTTCAGAATTTGCCTCAGATGCAGAACCGCTATCCTTATAACCAATGGCAGGAAATCATTGGCAACTGTGATACCCAGCTCTTTTTGGGCTGCACAGATGAAGTTACTGCTACCTTTATCAGCAACCGCAGCGGCGATGTGACCGTAGGGGTAAGCAGCGAAGCCAAGCAGCTCAATAGCTGGCGGGTATCCGACTATACGCCAGAATACCGGCAGACAAAATCCATCGGCAAACGGAAACTCTTAACACCAGATGAAATCTTGCGGCTCCCTCTTGATACTGCTTTGGTTATCCTACGTGGGCAAAAAGTCCTAAAAGTAGAAAAATACGATTATACCCTACATCCAGATGTCAAAAAGCTGACACCAAGAAAAGCATCGGAACACATACCTGAATGGCGCAAAAATGGGTCCTTGGAAGAAACAGAGTATCGACACAGCCCTCATTCGGATCAGCCAAAAGGAAACGCCGTTCATCTTCTGCGTCAATAGCAAAACAGAAACCACATTTTACATCCGAACCCGTTTATCAGGAACCTACTCCCGATGATTTTATGGAGGATTTCCTTCAGGAAAATTTTATAGAAGATTCCCCTGACTCTAGCATGGTTCCTTTAGATAAAGATTCCATCATGTCATAACACATTTTGAAAGGAGATAACATTTATGGCAAACGAAACTATGAACCTCAATGCACCTATTTTAACCCTTGATTCTGACACCATATTAGAAACTGCTCTGTCAAAGCGGATTAATCTGGCATGACATCCAAAATGCCTATCGTACCCGGAAAATTCTCACTGGTATTCTGGGAGGTATTGAAAAGACCGAAGCCGGCAGCTTAATAGCAATTATTTACTATAAGGATTACCGGGCTGTCATCCCTATCTCGGAAATGATGATCAATCTGGTCCAAGATGAAGCCCATGACTACGGTGACATTTCCCTCCGCCAGAATAAGGTTCTGAATAATATGCTTGGCTGCGAAATTGATTTCATTATCAAAGGTCTGGATACCAAATCCAGAAGCATCGTTGCCAGCCGGAAAGATGCTATGCTGAAAAAACGTCAGATTTTCTATTTTGATCAGGACTCTTCCGGGCAGACTAAAATCCATGAAGACCGTATTGTACAGGCCAGGGTCATTGCCGTTGCTGAAAAAGTAGTCCGGGCAGAAATCTTTGGTGTAGAAACTTCCATCCTTGCAAGAGATCTGTCTTTTGACTGGCTGGGTGATGCCAGGGAGCGATTCCAGGTAGGGGAACACATTTTGGTACGTATTCTGAACGTAGATGGAGATTCCCCTGAAACGCTCTCCATCCATGCAGATGTAAAAAGCGTGGAAGGCAACACCAGCAAAGAAAATCTGAAAAATTGCCGGGTACAGGGAAAATATGCCGGCACTGTGGAAGATATCCACAAAGGAACGGTTTTTGTCCGGCTAGAACTGGGTGTCAACGCCATTGCTCACAGTTGCTACGACAGCCGCACCGTTGGAAAGAAAGATAAGGTATCCTTTGTTGTGACACATATTGATGAAGAACGCAATGTTGCAGTGGGGATTATCACACGGATTATTAAGCAAAACATTTAAACTTTTCTATTTCTTAATTCAAAAAGCACACTTCATATCATAATTGAAGAGTGCTTTTTGAATGTAAGCGCTTAAATCTTGGGTAGCTTTACCAATTCTGTTTTTGAACTCATAATGATGATAGTAAATAGATTTTTACTACACTCCTCTTGATAGGAGATAGAAATTTACTACACTTGGAGGTTTCATTATGGGTAACAAACGTGCACCAGGCGCTCTCTGGAGGAATGGATGGATCTGGTGATCCAATGCAGGCAAAGTGGTCTGACTGATGCTGCATGGTGTAATGAACATGGAATATCTCCCAGCTGTTTTTACAATGCAGTTACCCGTCTGCGTAAAAAAGCCTGCCAGATACCTGATCCCGCTGGAAAATCCAGCACTCTTGACCTTACATCCCACAAACAGGATGTGGTCCAGATTGCTATAGAACCGGAGGATTCTCCGGCAGGACTGATCCCGGATACCGGAATCAGTCCTCTGCACCCTGACAATTCACATACGATTGAGATCGAAGCAAAAGGATTTTTGATACGGATAAGCAATGATGTCCAGCCTGCGCTCTTGAAGATCCTGGCGGATGTTCTGAGGAAGTCATCATGTTAGCGGATATTTCAAATGTTGATGCGATCTATATTGTCTGTGGCAGAACGGACATGCGCAAATCCATCGATGGATTATGTGCGATCATCCAGGAACAGTTTTCCATGGAGATCGACCATGCACTTTTTCTTTTCTGCGGACGTAAATGCGACCGGATCAAAGCAATCTTAAAGGAGCCGGATGGTATCGTTATGATCTATAAGAGACTAACGGCCCAGGGTTCCTATCGGTGGCCAAGAAATAAATCGGAAGTCCGGAATCTTACCTGGCGGGAGTTTGACTGGCTGATGTCCGGCATTGATATCGAACAGCCAAAAGCCATTAAAACAACCTGATCCCGCCACAAAAAACTGCACATAAACTCCGCTGTTTTCCTTATATTTTAGGCACTTTCAAAGCACAAAAATCATCCGTTTTACTGGGAAGTTCACCTGTTTTCTGGTATAATAAAGATATCAAAAACAGGAGGAAAAAGCAGTGGCTGACAGTTCCAAAGATATCCAGCTCCGTGAGTTGAAGGACATGATCAATGATCTTAGAAAAATGATAAAAACACTTCAGGCAACTGTCGATACTGCCAACAAACGGGAAGAGACCCTCACCCAGGAAAGGGATAATCTGAAAGAGGAAGTCGCCCTTCTCCGAAAAAAATTGTTTGGTGCTTCCAGTGAGAAACGGAACCTTGATATCCCAGGTCAGCTGAACTTTTTCAATGAAGCAGAAATGGAACAGGATCCAGCAGCTGCAAAAGCAGAAGAACTGGAAGCATGTCTTCCGGAAAAAACTTCAAAGAAACGAAAAGCAAGGGCCACGGACGCAGAACGTTTTAAGGGTGTTCCAATTGAAAAAAAGTATCTGGATCTTTTCGGGGAAGAAAAATCCTGTCCTGTCTGCGGCACTCCGCTGAAAGAGATCGGCGAGGAATTTGTCCGGCGGGAACTGGTCTTCATCCCGGCAAAGCTGAAAGTATATGAATACTACAGCAAAAACTATGAATGTCCGAAATGTAAACTTCAGGATCTTCCAGTGATCAAAAAAGGAAAAGATGGCAGGGCACACATGCTCTATGGGATGGCGTCTGCTGGTACGGTTGCCTGGGTGATGTACCAGAAGTTCTGTAACGGACTGCCCTACTGCCGTCAGGAAAAGGACTGGAAACAGTATGGCGTGGCGATCACCAGGGCAACGATGGCAAACTGGGTGATCCGGAATTCTGAGGCATTCTTTCTTCCTATGTATGAATATTTCCACAGAAAACTTCTGGAACGGGAATTCGCAATGGCAGATGAATTATGTAGAGCTTCACATAATTCATCTTATCAAAAGTATTATATTATGCAAAGGATATGGGGGAACCTGTTAAATAAAGGCCCTCCCACAATTTAAACTCTACATAATATTTAGATGTTGTTTTTCAGCCACTCTAAAAGAGTGTGTTTTTCTTCTTCAGAGTATTTGACGATTTTTGAATCGATATTTAATGCTGCTTCTTCTAAAAATTTTCGTTTGATCTCTGGGTTTGATTTTGCATAAATTTCTGTAGTTGTAACAGATGAATGCCCTAAAAAATCTCTGATATAAATGAGATTCACACCGCCCTCAAGAAGATGCATCGCTTTAGAATGCCTCAAAACATGAGGATGTATATCCGTATTGCCAAACAATGCTGGTTCTTTTTGTTTTGCTTTCTCTACATATTTCCGCAGGATATACGCCACCCCAGAACGTGTTAGTGGTTCTTTACGGTAGTTAGTGAATAAGGTTTGCTCTGGCTTGAATACCTGACATATTTTAGCATATCTGGCGATAATAGAAGCAGCATTCGAACTGAGTGGAATAATACGAACTTTGCTGCCTTTTCCAGTCACGGTAACAGTTGCAGGAGATTTAAAAGATATATTGCCTGTTTTTATGTCAATGAGTTCCTGTACCCGGCATCCAGATTCATATAAAAGTGATAATAAAGCCAGATCCTGATGCCGTTAGGCGTATTGGGATTGGGCTGTTTTAGTAATAATGTTATGGCATCAACACTTAGATAGTCTACCGTTTTTGACATACCTTTCTTTGGCTTGATGTCCAAAACCTGTTGGAATATCTCAAGATGTTCAACTGTGTTCGATGAGGCGTATCTGCAAAATGATTTTAAAGCAGCCAATCGTTGGTTTCTGGTTGAAACACTAACATTCCGACTGCTTTCCAACCAATCAAGGAAACCTGTGATATTTTCTCGGTTAAAAATGGAGATGTTAATACGGCCTCTTGAGCAAAGTTTATGCTCGTCAGCGTATAGGAATAGTAAAACAAATGTATCTCTATAAGATTTTACAGTATTTTCTGAATATCCTGCTGTATTTATAAGATACGTTGTAAAAAAAGCTGTAATTAGTGCTGTTAATGATGTGTTCATGATTATACCTCCGGAAAATGATATCAGCCTGTGCCTGCGTGTAATGAAGGACATTTATAAAATAATGTTTTGTCAGGCGCAGATAGTATTCCGTTGATTCAACGCCTTTATGTCCCATATATGTACTCAGCGCAGGCAATGAGCAATATGGGTCCAGACCATGTTCAATGGATTGCTCTAATGAATGCACTGCAAAAGTATGGCGCAGGTCGTGTATCCTGGGATATTTTCCTGTAGGCAGAAGCGGTATTTCAGCCTGTGCCATAAGTTTTCTAAAAGTATTACGTATTGTAACAGGAGAATAGCATTCTCCATGAAGAGCTGGAAAAAAGTAAGCATTTCCGCTTCTGTCAACACGCGAATCATACTTTCTGAGATATGTTGTAAGAGAGTCCGACAAAGGAAGCATACGTGAGACATTGTTTTTACTATTATGCAATGTAATGATACCATCAGATAGATTGACGTCCTCTATTTTTAGGCGTACAGTTTCTCCTATACGTGTGCCACAGCCATAAAGCAACCGTAAGATTGCAGGATATATATACGGAGTATTCACAAATTTGTTCTTGTTAGGACCGATTCGATCCGCACACTCAAATATCCTGTAAATTTCTGATTTCGAGAAAATATAGGGAGTAAAATCTTTTGGACACTGAATAAGTGTATCCGGGTAGATGTATGGAGCATAGCCCATCTGTTTTAGGAATAGTCCATACTGCCTTATATAAGACTGGTTAGCATGAATCGTTCTAGGTTTGGAGGCATGAAACTGCGCCAGATATCCTTCTACTAGTTTTTTCGTTAGATCTGTTACATCATTAGAAATAGAATTATCGTAGAGATAGTGAAGAAGCTGATCGCATTTTTTCTGATCATCATAGCCAAAACTAAAACCCATAGAACGTTTGTATGAAATATATTCTTCTGCAATAATTCGGTATTGTTCAGGAAATACATAATCAATTTTTATCTTCATTTGGAACCTCCAATGCGAAATGCTTCAACGTATCAAAATCAATATTCAGATAAATCTTTGTGGTATTAAGATTTGTGTGGCCAAGCACATCTTTAATTACATGCATGGGAGTATTGTTATGTAAGAGATTGCTTGACAGCGAATGTCTTAAAGCATGAGGTCCGTGTTTCCGTTTTGATATGTCAACACCGGAGGATTTAAAATATTTTGAGACAATAGAATGTATCTGACTGGCAGAAATCATGCCATAATTATTCTTTAACCCTATAAAAAGCAGGTCAGAATCACACGAAGGTCTGGATGTGCGAAGATAATCAATAAGAGCGAATTTTATATTGTCCAGTAATGGAAGCTGATTAAATACACCTGTTTTAAACTGGCTAAATTCAATCGTATTGCGTTCCCAGTGAATCTCTGAAAGCTTTAATCGACAAATATCACCTGAACGCATACCAAGTTCAGCGGCAAGTAGAACTACAATCAGATCACGTTTGCCTTTGACAGTATTATTATCAATACATGAAACTAGCTTCCGTACTTCCTCTTCAGAATAAAAGGAAAGTATCCGGTCACGTTTATTTGTTACGATAACAGGAAAAAGTTCTCTGCCAGAATAAAGAATGAGTCCCTGTGCATACAGAAAGTTAAAAAAATGGCGGAGAATAAATGTTTTTCCACTTTTCGTGGAAGTAGAAAGAGATGAAATGTTTTCCATAAATCCCACGACATGCTTTTGCAAACATAGATTAATGGATTCAATGCCGTGATCGCCAAGGTAGTTGCAAAAAGCTGTGACTGTAACACGTTTACTGCGCATAGTTTCAACAGCTTTTTCTTCGAACTCGTCCAGACTCAGATATTGATCAATAATGTTTTGATATTTTGGATAGCGTAAAATGATTTTTGTTTTCTTTGACATAAGCTATACCTCCTTTTCTTAGAGGATACAACTATATGTAGATTATGTAGAGTAGTTAAAAGAAAAAAACGAACAGATACAGCTGTATGAAGATGACTTTACATAATAAATTTCTCTACATAAGATGAGACTCCGGTCATGGTCACTAAGGATGGACGGCCGGTGAACAGCAAAAGTTACATGTGGATCTATCGGACTGGAAAGAGTTATACAGATACCCCGATCATCTTGTATGAATACCAGCGCACCCGGAAAGCGGATCATCCGGAAGAATTCCTGAAGGATTTTAAAGGATCGTAGTCTGCGATGGTTACTCTGCATACAGGAAGCTGGACAGGGAAAATCCAGACATCGTCTTTGCAGGCTGCTGGTCCCATGCAAGGCGTAGGTTTGCGGAGGCGTTAAAAGCCCTGCCAAAAGCAGTACAGAAAAATGCAAAAGAGACGATAGCCTACGAAGCAGTCAGCCGGATTGCCGCGATCTATCATCTGGATAACCAGATGGAGGGACAGCCTGCAAAAGCCAGAAAAATGTATCGTCAGACCAACATCAGACCTCTTGTAGAGGCCTTCTTTGCATGGGCAAAAGAGATACAGTCTAAAAACCAGCTTTCCCGCGGAAAGACTTTGGATGGGATCAACTACTGTATCAACCAGGAAGCTTCTTTGAAAGCCTTTCTGGAAGACGGTGATATTCCTATGGATAACAATGCGACAGAAAGTGCTTTGCGTAGCTTTTGTCTCCATAAGCATACATGGAAGCTGATCGACAGTCTGGATGGCGCAAATGCCAGTGCCATTATCTACAGCATCACGGAAACTGCAAAGGCTAATAATCTCAATCCGTTCCGGTACCTTGAATATATCCTGACTGTATTAAAAGACCATCAGGAGGATAAGGAATACAGTTTTATAGATGATATCCTTCCATGGTCTGAAAAACTTCCAGAAATATGCCGGAGTAAAACAAAAACAATTAATATTTAAAACCTTGCCGCCGGAAACGGCGGCTTAAAGTTAGAGTAGTACGGATGGATTACCGTATACTCCCAATTTGGCACACTTCTGCGATTTACATGGAAATCTATCCATGTTAAAATGATACTGTCAAAATTGTATGTAGCGAAAACGCAGCTTTCCAGAGAATGCCTCTTCTCTAGTGCAAGCTGCGTTTTTTAGTGCATGGAAAGGAGTATTACAACTAAATATGGAATAAGCGTTCCTCCGTATTGACCGGACGGAAGCTTTTATAAGGCAGGAAAACTATAAGCCAGAAGGAAGTTCGTATTCTGATCCAGATCTTAACTGTTCCAGTAGATTTCCCGGAAACGCTCTCCATCCATGCAGATATAAAAAGCGTGGAAGGCAACACCAGCAAAGAAAACCTGAAAAATTGTCGGGTACAGGGAAAATATGCCGGGACGGTGGAAAGAAAGATAAGGTGTCCTTTGTTGTGACACATATTGACGAAGATCGAAATGTTGCAGTGGGGATTATTAAACAGAATTCATTATAAGTGTATAACATCAATTATACTATAAATAATGGGGAGCCTCCAAAATGCTCCCCCATTATCTAATTACATATAAAAAATACTAGCAAAGTAAAATTCAGCAAATAGCAAAAAACGTCCTATGGTCATAATCAGAACATATATTACAAATTCACTTATATTAAACATATTTTTATTGGATATTTTAGGAAATAGTTTCGTCACTAATTTATACACAATATATCCTATTATGGCTCCTGCAACATTTAATATTATATCGTCAATATCCGTCTTTCTATTATTAAATAATTGACTCAACTCAATCAACAAAGATATACCTAAATTTACTAACAATATTCGTTTAAATGAATCGAATTTTTTCACAATCAAAGGTAGTAAAAAACCGCATGGCATAAGTAAAACCAAATTTAATAAATATATTACTGTATCAATTTCTTGTGAGAATGGTATTAAGTTTAATTGATTACTTGAGAAATCAATTCCATATAACTTTATATCATACACTGTTCCTGCTCCAGTAAAATGCAAAACACAGGCATAGTATAATCCGAAAACGCCTAAATATATTTTGGATAAAAGTGAAACTTCTTTCTTCCTAAGATATATTCCCCAGAACAAAACTATTGGTAATAATATTGTGCCAAATTCATATATAATTAATAACATAATACAGCTTCCCCTTTCTTTTAAATTGTACAAGAAATTCTAACCAAAATTGTACGTATTCATTTGCAGTCTGTATAACCGCGCATATTCTTTATTAAGTTCTAATAGTTCCTTATGACTTCCTTCTTCTGTCACCTGGCCATTTTCAAGCAAAACAATTTTATCAGCTAAATGTACTGCTGAAAGTCTATGGGATGTAAAAATTAGTGTCTTCCCATATAATTCATGTTTAAGATTATTTAATAAATTGCACTCAGACTCAGGATCTATAGCTGCCGTTGGTTCATCTAAAATCATTACTTTACATCTTCTATTTATCGCCCTTGCTAAAGCGATTTTCTGCTGTTCTCCCCCTGATGGCTCATAACCATTTCTATCAAATATTTTTTGTATATACGTATCCAAACCTTCTGGAAGTTTTTTTAAGATATTATCTGCATCTACTATATGTAAAGCTTTAATAGCGTCTTCATCCGTCCATTCTGCATTTTCCAAATCTGTTATTTTAATATTATCTCGTAATGTGAAAGAATAATTTATGTAGTCTTGAAATACAACACTAAATACACTACGAAGGTTACATACATCATACTCTTTGATATTTTTAGAATTAATTAGTATTTCGCCCTCATCTACATCATAAAATCTCAATAGCAATTTTATAATTGTGCTTTTACCGGAGCCATTTACTCCTAATATACAAATCCTATCCCCTTGCTTAATTTCTAAAGAAAAGTTTTGTAACACATATTTTTCTGACATTGGATATTTAAAAGATACATTCTTAAATTCAATCTTTATATTGTCATTCACTTCCAATTTACCACATCTATCCTCTTCTTCCTCATATTTACTGAATTTTTCAATTGTATCTATTTTCAATTTATCCTCATAAACAGAAGAAAACGTTTCTATAACTGTATAAGTAGCAGCTATTAAGGATGTAAATAAACCTATGTATAAAGAAAAATCTCCCACGCTACTATCTCCATTAAGAATTGATTTTACAATTCTACTCATAAAGAGAAATATGATTATTTCTGGAATTACATATGTAGGAAATATACAAATAAGCTGTTTTTTCTTTAATTGTTTCCTATCTTTAAAACATATACTCCAAAATTTTTTATATCTATTCATAAAAAAAGTCACATAAATTATGTAATCTGATGTCAAAGGCAAAATACCTATCACTTGCCACAGAATACATATAACTTTGTTGCCGCTCATACGGCATATTATTTAACCGTAACTTGTACGCTTTCTTTGAAAATTTTTGATTAAGTACTGCAGATGGTATTGAAAATATCAATAATACTATAGCATAACTCCACTGATACCTTCCTATCATTCCTGCTGCAATTATCAGCGAACATATACCACTCATTCCATAAAATATATTCCATGTAATTTCGTTTAATGAAAAAATCTGTCATAACAGCTTGCAATGTATTTAAATATTCTGGTGAATCATAAAACTCTATGTTAGTTTTCATAGTCTTTTTCATGACCATTTTTTCAATTTCATGTTCTAGCAAATCCGAATGGATATTCTGATAATATGCACTTAATTTCGAGAATAACTTTGTAATTATAGCCATTAACGTCACAAGGATCAGCATAAATAAAATAGAAAAATAATTTTTTTCGTTTATTATAGTTAACGAATCAATTAATATTTTATTTAAAAACATAGATATATAAGGTGTGCATGTGCTTAATATCAACAATGTACACCTCCCAATTGTATAATGTTTAGATGTTTTCCAAGCTAAACTCATGCAAAAGGCCATTGCATAAAAAAAGATTTCAGTTTAAATCGCACTATTTTTACCTTCTTTCCAAATAGTAAATATAATATTGAGGATCCTTTAAATTACTTATCGAAAACTGTATAATATCATCAAATACTTTTTTGCTTTCAGCCTCTATATATTGCATAAGATCATGGTTTGTATAGCTTTTTCTATCAAATATATATGAATATATTAAATGCTGTATATACTGATAACCATATTCATTTTTTTTAAGGATATTATTATATTCGTTTTTTAAGTCTTCTAATAATCTCTCAATATCTTTTTTTAATATAAGCCGGTTTACAATTTTCTTATATACATTATAAATACAATTTAAATTAATTTTTTTTCTTACTGTTATCCTTATATATCTAAAATCTTTTATGGGTTGGAATATATCTACAAATATATCACTTTCTTGTATCTTTCCCATCTCTTTGAAAAGTTCTTCCAAAAATGTTAACGCCATGCTTTCAACCAAATCATAGTATACTGTATCCGTACAAACATATTTTAACTTCAAAAAAATAACCGTGCCATTTTCTTTAATATTCTTGTAATTTCTATTTAGACTAGTGGGTACTCTTAAAGAACTATTTTGTGGCATAACTTTAAAATCATTTTCTACAATTTTTTTCCATATTCTCTCCTCCCACTCCTTTTCTCCTCCAAGTATAATAATATGTGCATTCTCAACACTATATCCACTTTTAAAATTTTCAATAATATCCATATATGTGATACACCGAATATCATGCAAGTTTCCTATCGGCATATATTCACTAATTCCTAACTTTTTCACAAAAGATCTATACACTTCAAAAAAAGGGGATTCAGATACTACGTTATATTCATTTACGATATCCTGCCTTACCTTCTCCATATTATCAGGTAATAAATGTGTTCCTCTAAATATATCTAATATAATTCGAATTGCATTTAATATATTTCCCATTTCATTGTGTGTTGAAATTACATATTTTGTATATTCAAAAGATGTGGTGCCCACACATGAAAAATCATCTCCTACTCCATAACCTTCATAATCCATTTGCATAAGCATATGTTCTAAAAAATGCGCAATACCATATCTGCCTCTATCTTTTAATGAGCCATTCCAAACAATTAATGAAACATAGCACATATCCATATCACACTCTCTAAATTCATATGATATTCCGTTAGATAGTTTTTTTATCATACTCATTCTCCAATGAAACTGCTGTTACTTATCTTCTTTTAAGATTAGGCCAAAAACATATATTTTTAGAAAATAAAGGGATATCGCCTCAAAAACTTATGAGTAAATACCCCTCTATCCTCTTTCACTTGCGTTTCTCAAATACTTTTAATACGCTACTGGTGATTTTCTTCCTGCTGTGCTTGCATCTTTGTAATTATTAGTGCTATATTTTGTAGTTTCACCACTTGCATCTCTACAATTACATCCGCAATGGCTGCAGGAATCACTTGTCGTTCTTGTACCTGAATAATTACTCCATGTACCGCATGTACATCCTCTAGCTATATTGTTTGCCTCTACACTGGTGTCGATTTTTCTTCCCATCGGATTGACAACTCTCATGTTTTCACCACCTTTCCATTTTATTTTTATTGTAAACTTTTAGATTACTCTTAAGTTACAATCATGTGATTTAATGGTTCTAACAATTCTGGATTATTTTCTAGTATTTCATGATAATAAATTAATTGTTGCTCTACCGTGTATTTTTCTTCTTCACAACACGCCATTTTTTTCTTCATATTTAATCCATTTGCATCATAGCAATTTGCATAACAGATTCCACACAAAGTACTTGCCCAACAATTTTGACACTCAACCAATGATTTCTGCATATATTCATCTATATAGTATTTTTTTATAGCCTCTATATCGAATCCTTTTTCCACATCTCCGATGCTAGGCGCTTCTCCAATTCTTTCACATGCTAAAAATTTGCCCTCAGTTGTAACATACAAGCGACGTGTACCAGGAACACAGCACCCATTAAATTTGTGCCACATGAATGGCACATCACAAATCGGTCGGGTATGAATTCCCATAAATGCTCCTATTTGTGGATAATATGTAAATGATCTCTCTTTATCTGACGGTGTTTTCTGTTTGTCCCACGCCAAGAGTGGCATCCGATTTTCCAAACGCTCCCTTTCTTCTTCTGTATATATCGGAGCATTATTTTCCGAAAGTTCTACATATGTACAATTCATATTTAAATCTTTTGCATATTGTTCAAAAAATTCTTGCATATCCTCAAATTTTTCTTTTGTATATGGAGGGCTGACAACTGTACTTACCGATATCATCTTACGTCTGTCTCCATAAGCTTTTAAAGCATTTTGAAAACCTTTTAAAGACAATTCAAAGGATCCCCTACCATTTTCTAATTTTCGATGTTCATTATGTGTTTTTTCATCACCATCAATGCTAAACATTAAACTGAATTCTGGTATGGATGCAAAGTATTCTGCTTTTTCCTCTGTCATCAATACTCCATTTGTTGTCATAGAGAATGTTACCTTTTTTTCACCTCGATTTTCCAACGCATATGATACACATTTCTTAATCAAATCAAACTTAAGTAATGGTTCTCCACCATAAAAGCCTACATAAATCTCATCCCTATAACTATTTTTAAGTATATAATCTATAGCTTTAATTGCTGTTTCTTCACTCATACTTCGTGGACTAAAATCTCTAAATCCTGAAAAAGAATTTTGATATATACAATAATCACACCTGAGATTACAATTTTCTGTAACTTCTAACACTACCTGCCTCATATTTTGAGGAATACTTTGTGTTAAATCCTCAAATGTTCTCCCTCAAACTTCTCTAATGGTGTTGCTTTTAGTATATTCTCTTTTTCAACCATTGAAATTATATCATTTATCGTAGCTTGTATATCTTTTAACGAATACTCTAACTTTTTGACATCAAGAGTATTTTCTTCCCCTAGCTGTTTTAAAATATTATATTCTATTTCAGTACATTCCAAGATTTTTCCTGTTCCTGTATCAAAAAAATAGTATTTCTCTTTTGTTTTAAAAACTTTTCCTAATCTTGAAAAATCTCCTTCTCCTTTAAGTCTTTCAAAATATTTTTTATATTCTATAACTGTCATACCTTCCCTCCTCGTATTTATTTTGTAAACGTATATGTATCCTTATTAGTAGACCACATTACTTGCTTGTTGTCTTACATAATATATGTTAGCAACACAAACCACCATATTTATTGTATAATTTGTCCTTTTTTTTTCCTATTTGGAATTCTTTCATTTTTATCGTGTCATTATTCTTTCTCATACTTGTCCCAACTTGGCACACTTCTGCGATTTACAGGGAAATCTACCCATGTTAAAATGATACTGTCAAAATTATATGTAGCGAAAACGCAGCTTTCCAGAAAATGCCTCTTCCCTGGTGCAAGCTGCGTTTTTTAGTGCATGGAAAGGAGTATTACAACTAAATATAGAATAAGCATTCCTCCGTATTGACCGGACAGAAGCTTTTATGAGGCAGGAAAACTATAAGCCAGGGCAAAGTGAAAGATCTCACTTTGCCCTCTTTTTATGAAGGAGGTTCATTTACTTGAAAAACCATACTCACAAAGAAGCACCACCGGGCATGAAACATCATTGGAACTATGGCAAATATCTCTATACTGCCTTCCTTGTCTTTACTCTGATTGCCTGTAATGTACAACCCGTTATGGCTGCTACCATCTGGGACAAAGCTTCAGAAATCATGAAAGACGTATACAACCAGATTATCCTGATTTCCACCATTGCGGCTATTGTAACTGCATCGGTTGCTTTGCTTTTGATGAATTTTTCCAAATCCGGAAAAACCGTGGATGAATCCAGGGCATGGCTCAAACGAATCATAATCACATGGGCTATTCTCAATGGCCTGGGATTTATCATGGCTTACATCACACCGTTCTTTGCCGGCGGGCAGTGGAATGGATAATGCAGATAAGGAGGTGGTTCTGTCATGGGAATACTTGACGGAATTGTAGAATGGATTGCCGAACAGGTCATGAATATTCTGGATTTGATTACTACTTCTGTTCTGGGTGCACTGGGATGTTCCATGGATACTTTTCTCCGGTATTTTCCAGCAGCGGAAACAATGTACCAGATTTTTCTGGCACTGGCTATCGGACTCATCCTTTTAAACTGGGTTTGGCAGCTTTTTAAGAATTATTTTATGGGGACAGGGATTGACGCTGAAGATCCAATCAAATTATCACTGCGGACATTTATGTTCCTTTTCCTAACATTCTATGCCAAGGACATCGTGGATCTTCTATTGAATATTGCCGGAACACCGTATAGCTGGATTCTGACTGAAGATCTTCCACCACTGGAATTTGCCAAATTCAATTCTGTGATCACAGTAATCCTGGGGGTATGTGCCAACGGTGCTGTTGCCATTGTTGCCCTCATACTGGTACTGATCCTTGCCTGGAATTACATCAAGCTGCTTTTTGAAGCTGCGGAACGTTACATACTGCTTGGAGTTCTGGTCTACACCGCACCTGTTGCGTTTTCCACGGGTGCTTCCCAGGCTACCGGAAATGTTTTTAAGAGCTGGTGCCGTATGCTCGGCGGACAGTTCTTTTTGCTTTTAATGAACGCCTGGTGTTTACGGCTGTTTACTTCCATGGTCGGAACATTCCTTGCAAACCCTTTATCACTCTAGGAAGGAGGAGATTATGAAACATAAGAAAACACTGCTCTGCAGCCTGCTATTGATTTCTTGTCTGATTCTTGTAACTTCCATGCCGGTCTTTGCCGCTGAACTTACAGAAGCAGAGGTACAGCAAGCTGTAGATGCACAGGGAAAAGAAACGGTAACCGGTAATGTCTTTATCTGGTTTCTGTGTGCCATTGCTTTTTTGAAGGTTTCTCAAAAGATTGACAGCTTTATGGCAAGTCTGGGAGTCAATGTTGGAAATACTGGTGGAAATATGATGGCTGAACTTTTAATCGCCGGAAGAGGTCTTGCAAGTTCCTTTCGAGGGCATGGAGGTGGAAGCCATAGTAGTTCCCATTCTTCCTCTCCCGGAAGTGCTGCAGTACAAAGTTCTTTCCTTTCCGGAGGATTAGCCGGAGCCGTTGGAAGGCAGACAGAGCGTTCTGCGGTAAATGCAGCCACCGGATATACCGAAGGGCCAAGTATCGGAAATGCACTCTATCAATCTTCCCTTGAAAAGGGCGGAGATTTTGCCAATAACGTTATCAGCAATATTGCTCAAGGAAACTATGGTCAGGTTGGCTCGATCAAAGGTGATGGGGCTGTTTCTGCATTTCAATCCTACATGGGAATTCAAAATGAAGATAAAACGGATCATTCCTATACCAATGTTGAGATTGGCGGCGGCAGGATAACAGGAGTTGAGTCCGGTTCCAATGGGGACAGCCGGGAATTTGCTATGTACCATGCCGATCAATATACGGCTCCTACCCAGGGAACCTATGAAACTGTTCAATCTGTAGACGGAGCTACCTGGTACAAACAGTATGCTGAAAATACGGTATCCAAAATTCCTTATGATGCTGGCGATGGAAAGATAGCCTACAACGAATCCATTGTCCAAAAGCTTCCTCCTACTCCTCCAAGAAAGGATCGGATTTAGTGATGGATACAGAACGCTCTGGACTTGACGAAGCAATGGATGTAGCTCCAGTACCATTTCTCATCTAAAGTCCTTAAAAACAGCAGCCACTTTCTCCAAAGCAGGATATGGTGCAGCCCTTGGCGGGCCTTTTTCAGCAGCGATTGGCGCAGTCATAGCCAACCGGAATCAGTTCGCTAAAATTCTTCTTGTTATTCTCGCCATACTGCTGCTTCCGGTTTTATTTATTGTGATGCTCCCTGGTCTGATCTTTGGAAGTCTGACCGACCAAAGCGATGTGCTAAACAGCAACTCTATGATCAGTGAAAACATCCGTGCTTCCCGTGATGCCATCGTTGAAGTGTTAGAAGAAAGCCATGAAGACATTCTGGCAGAGATCCATGCAGCAATTTCCCGTCTTCCACAGGGAGATACTGCATCCATCAATGATCCCTATACATACAGCATCTCCGTCAATGCCAATCTGCTGATTTCACAATTTTGTGCCAGCCAGGATGACTATAAAAACATCAACCTAAACCAATTAAAGAAACTCATCCGTGAAAACAAAGAAGGACTTTTTTCTTATGATGTAGCAACCGAAACAGTTACCATGGAAGTTACCGTTGATGGCGGTGCAGAAGGAGAAGCCGGCACAGAACAGGGACAGGCACAAACACAGACGGTTACTTTTACGAAACACACCTATACCGTTGTTTATGCTGGGGATTCCTATTTTGCAGACCATGTATTCCATCTTACAGACAAGCAGAAAGAACTTGCCAAAAACTATGCAGAAAATCTGACTGCTTTCTTTGGAACTGCTTCTTCCGGCATAGTAGCTGCTATCAATCTTAGTGATGAGGTATTGTCCTACCGCCCTGCTGTAGAAAGAGCCGCTGCGAAATATGGTATGAGTGATTATGTGGATTTAATTCTGGCAGTCATGATGCAGGAATCTGGCGGACGAGGCTGGATGTTATGCAAGCAGCGGAAGGTGGATTTAATACCCGCTATCCCCATGTGCCAAATGGGATTACAGATCCTGAATACTCCATTGAATGTGGTATTCAGGAATTAAAATATGCCCTCGACAAAGCCGGCTGTACCGGACCTACGGACTTAGACCGGATTAAACTGGCTCTTCAGGGTTACAACTACGGTTCTGCATACATTGACTGGGCAATGGAGCGTGACGGTGGATATACCAAAGAAAATGCGATTGCCTACTCTGATATGATGTGTGCAAGACCAAGCTGGCCTTATGACCGGTATGGTGATAAAGAATATGTGGAGCATGTCCTTCGGTATTACCAAATTACTGCCAGTGGCGGCAGCTATCCCGCAAACGGCATGCAGATTCCACACTATCTCCAGACAGACTATGGAAACATTCCATACGGCGGGGGTTCCATCGCCAGCAGCGGATGCGGTCCGACAAGCTTTGCTATGATTGCCAGTTATCTTACAGGCACTACCATTACACCTATTGATGCAATATCCTGGTGCGGAAATTCCTATTACAAACAGGAGTCGGCACTTACTGGTCTTATTTCCAGGCAGCGTCCGATCATTTTGGGTGTGGAACTGTCACACAGACCAGTGATCCCAACCAGGTACTTCAGGCTTTATCTGAAGGTCATCCGGTCATCAGTTCCCAAAGAGCTGGGCTTTTTACCAGTGGCGGACATTTTATTGTCCTTCGTGGTGTAACGGCTAGAGGTAAAGTATTAGTCAATGATCCCAATGACAGTTCCTCCAAAAACTACATCAACCGTGAATTCGATATGATGACGGAAGTGCATGCAACCGCAAATGCCTATTGGATCTTCGCTAAAAAATAAAGGAGACACTTATGAACAGAAAAAAAGCAATTCTGGCTATCTTTATGATGGCCTTTTTAATTATCATCGGATTTGTCTCTCCCTCCATCTGGAAATCCCAAAAAGGAAACAAAAAATCCGAGACAGAAAATACTCAACACGATAATAATGAAAATACCGAGACAGAACAAGCAGAAAATAACGAATCCATAAGCTTTCAGGATTTTGAAGCTTTGGAATACTTTTTCTCCAAGGAACAGGTGAAACTTTTTCAGGAAGAACTGACCTCCTATCTTAAAAACGTAAAACAGATGTCTCTAACTTCCATCCGTTTCCTTGCTGATGATACTACCTATCCCAATGCTTCTGATATTAATTTTTTGTTCCAGCTTCCGGATAAGTCCGTTCTTCCTGTGTACTACACTTCCTCTACTGGAAGATTCTTTTTCGGTGAGGAACGTACCCCTGATTCTGGAAAAGAAATCATCTATGAACGTCCGACAGATGACAAACTTCCTTCCATCACAACAGAGGAAATTGAACAGTTACAAGAAGGAGGCTATGACGATACCTCCGTGAATTCGGAAAAAGCTGCCCCTGTCACAGAAGTTCCTGAAACTCCTTCCATGGAAGAACCAAAGGAGGTGCAGCCATGAACAATACTGAAGAACAACATCCTGTCTTCATCCCTCGCAATTTTATAGAAAAAGGGACCTTTATGGGCGGAATGTTTAAAATCCGTAATGCCATCGAAGGCGGTGTCCTGGCAATCCTGATCACCATTCCTGTTATCAATCTGCCTCTGACACTCACTGTCAGGATTATTATTCTCTGTATGACTGCTCTGCCTGCAGCTATGATTTCTCTAATTGGAATCGGTGGAGAAAGCATTACTGCGTTTTTAATGAACGCTCTGCGTTTTCTGAAAAACCGCCGGGTTATTTACCGTATGGATGTACATCCGGAGCCGAAAAAAAAGTACCGGATAAAAAAGCCTCGCAACAAAGAACCAAAAACCAAGAAACGCAAACGGCATCCAAAACAACCTGCAGAATCTTCTTCTGAAAAGAACTGCTCACAGATGTCTTCCGAAGAGGAGACAAAAGAATCCTCTGCTATTAAAAAAAAGAACGCCGGCAGTTTGACACTTCTACAAAACGTGGAATACGCAAACAGGCTCGTGAAGACATCCGGATTCTTAAATATGAGTCCCGACAATTAAAAAAAGAACAAACCGCTGCACGTAAAAGTGCGAAAAGGCAGGCAAAACTTGAAAAACAACAGATAAAGCAGCAACTTTCGGAGGAACGAAAAAAAGAAAGAACTGCGAATAAAGCTTCCAACCAGCCTCCTGCTTCCGGGAAAAGCAAAAAGAAAAAGCGAAAAGAAATCACCTTGAAGATTATCTTCCTATTGATAAGATTGCCAATGGTGTTATCTACACGACAGACCATCGTTATGTAAAAATCCTGGAGATTGAACCGATCAATTTTCTCTTACGCAGTGCCAGGGAACAACAGGGGATCATTTTCAGCTTCATCTCCTACCTAAAAATCAGTCCTGTGAAACTGCAGATTAAGATGATCTCCAAAAAAGCGGATATCAACAAACATCTGGAACAGTCCCGTTTGGAAATGGAACGGGAATCAGATCCTAACTGCCGGCAGTTACAAAAAGACTATATCCAATTTGTCCGGCAGTTAAGTTCCAGAGAAGCGGTTTCCAGACGTTTTTTCCTAATCTTTGAATACGAACCTTTCAATGTGAATCGGAAGGTGGAGGAAAAGGAAATCCTGGCAGCTTTGGAAACTGCTGCACAGACCGCAAAAACCTTTCTATATCAATGCGGCAACGATGTGCTGGTTCATGACAATGAAGATGAGTTTACAACCGATGTACTCTACACTTTACTGAACCGTACCAAATGTACCGAAACACCTTTGCCAAAACGGATTAACCAGGTACTTACCCGCTATATGGAATCTGGCCGTGAGCAGGAAGTGGATAACATCCATATCAATGAATTCATTGCACCAGAGTCTTTGGACTTTAAGCACAGCAACTATGTGCTGGTAAATGGCATCTACCATTCTTACCTGCTGGTGCCGTGCGATGGTTACAAAGCAAAAGTAATGCCAGGTTGGCTGTCCCTGCTTATCAATGCTGGCGAAGGAATTGACATTGACTTTTTTCTGCATAAACAGCCCAAAGATAAGATCCAGCAACGTCTTGGACAGCAAATCCGGATCAACCGTTCAAAGATCAAAGATGCCTCTGATACCAATGCGGATTTTGATGATCTGGATTCTGCCATCCGTTCCGGCTATTTCCTCAAACAGGGACTTGCTAATAATGAAGATTTCTATTACATGAATCTTTTGATTACAATTACGGCAGGTGATCTGGAAGAACTGCAATGGCGGATTCAGGAGATGAAAAAACTTCTCATCTCACAGGATATGGATCTGCGGTCTTGTTACTTCCTGCAAGAACAGGGATTTTTATCTTCCCTTCCTCTTGTAAACCTGGATAAGAAGCTCTATGAACTCTCAAAACGAAATGTCTTAACCACCGGAGCTGCCAGTTGCTATCCTTTCGTCAGCTACAGCATTTGCGATGACAACGGCATCCTATTTGGAGTAAATAAGCATAACAACTCTTTAGTGATTGCTGATATTTTTGACTCCAAACAATATAAAAACTCCAATATTGCGATTCTTGGCACTTCTGGATCCGGAAAAACCTTTACCATGCAGACTATGGCACTTCGTATGCGGCGTAAAGGAATCCAGGTATTTATCATCGCACCGTTAAAAGGTCATGAGTTTTATCGAGCTGCCAGAAATGTAGGAGGAACCTTTATCCAGATTTCTCCTGCCAGCCAAAACTGCATCAATGTCATGGAGATCCGAAAAGTAGATAACTCTGTCAATGAGCTGCTGGACGGTCCAACTTTAGACGCATCTGCCTTAGCCAGTAAGATTCAGCGTCTGCACGTTTTCTTTTCTCTGCTCATTCCAGATATGAGCCATGAGGAAAAACAGCTTTTGGACGAAGCACTGATTAAAACCTATGCAAGAAAGGGAATCACCCATAAGAATGAATCCCTCATTGATCCCAAACACCCGGAGCATTATAAAGCGATGCCAATTCTTGGAGATGTATATGATGTTTTGATGGAAACCGAAGATACCAAACGGCTGGCTCACATCCTGAACCGTCTTGTCCATGGCTCTGCTTCCTCTTTTAACCAGCAGACCAATGTAGACCTGACCAATAAATATACTGTTTTGGACATCTCAGAGCTGACCGGCTCCAGCGATCTCTTAACGGTGGGGATGTTTGTTGCTCTGGACTATGTATGGGATAAAGCCAAAGAAAACCGTACCGAAGAAAAAGCTATTTTCGTAGATGAAGTATGGCAGCTCATCGGTGCTTCCAGTAACCGCCTGGCCGCTGAATTTGTTTTGGAGATTGCCAAGATTATCCGGGCATACTCTGGTGCCGGTATTTTTGCAACCCAGGATCTTAATGACTTTTTTGCTCTGGATGACGGAAAATATGGAAAAGGCATTATCAATAACTGTAAAACCAAAATTATTCTTAACATGGAAGATGAAGAGGCACAACGTGTAAAAACCATTCTTCGTCTTTCCGAAACCGAAGTTATGAATATCACCCATTTCCAACGTGGAAACGGACTGATTTCAACAAACAACAATAATATCACTGTGGAATTTAAAGCTTCCAACCTGGAAAAAGAATTAATTACCACAGACCGACAGGAACTCCTGGAAATCTTGAAACGCCAGGATAAAAAAGTCGGTTAATGTTACCTGCAGCCCGAATGTGGCTGCTTTTCTTTTTAACAAAGGAGGAGATTTATGTTAAAACCAGCAAAACAACCTCATATCCGGCTAACCGCCCTTTTTCTTTGTGTCACGATGTTTCTTAGCACACTCTTTTTCAATGCCCATACCGCTTATGCTGCAGATGGAACCATTGATTATAAGGCAGGAGCCAAAATTCCATACGGGGACTATTATACTTCCCGCATGAGCTTTGATGGCAATAACACGGCTTATTGCGTTGAACCATTAAAGAAAACACCGGCTTCCGGAAAGTATCCTTATAACCTTTTGGGAAAAAATTCCCCACTCAGAAAAGCTCTTTACTACTTAAACGGTGGATATGGTTATGAAAAGGTAATAAAAGATCAATATTTCCAAGGATGGTCCGATGACAATTCTTATGTCATTGGTCATCTGGTCGTTTCCTATATCCATGCAGGAAATAATGGGGACACCGGTGCTTTTCATGGTGCACCTCAAAATTATATTGACAAAGCATTGGAAGTTGCCAACGCCATTGAAGGGCTTCCTGCCCCACCAGAATCCTTCCGTGCTTTTATCGTTCCTGGCAATGCTTCCCAAACTTTTGCAGGAAGCTGGTATCAGGTTCCAAACGGCTTTATCGAACTGCAGAAATCCTCTGCCAATACCGATATTTCCGATAAAAATGGCAATTACTCTTTAGAAGGAGCCAAATACGGAATCTACAAAGGGGAAGAACTGGTAGAAACTCTTGTTACCGATAAAAAAGGATATGCAAAATCCAAAGAACTGGCAGAAGGAAGTTACACCGTTAAAGAAATCAGTGCCCCAGAAGGATTTGCTATAGATCCTTCCGCCCATAATGTTACGGTAAAAGCAGAAGGAACATCTACCGTAAAAGTAAAGGATATTCCTCAAAATAATCCCGTAAAACTGCTCCTTAAAAAGCTGGATGCTGACACACAGCAAAATTCTGCACAGGGAACCGGCTCTCTCGCCAATGCCGAATTTACAATAAAATTCTATACAGAGCAGTCAGCTACCGATCCCGGAGCAAATGGTAAGAAACCGGTTCGCACCTGGATATTGAAAACAGATGCCTCTGGAGAAATCCATTTTACAAAAGATTATTTGGTATCCGGGGATGAATTTTTCTATGCCAGTGATGGAAAGACCGTCTGCTTCCCACTGGGTACAGTAACCGTACAGGAAACCAAAGCACCTGCCGGCTATCTTCCAAACGAATCTGTTTTCGTGCAGCAAATCACCAGTACCGGTACGGAAGAAACTATCTCTATTTATAACGCTTCTTCTGTCGAAGAACAGGTCTTCCGAGGCGGCGTCAAAATTCAGAAGCGGGATCTGGAAACTCAGGGAACACAAGCACAAGGAACCGCATCGCTTGCAGATGCCGAATTTACCATTACCACTTTGAACAAACAGCCGGTATGGGTAGGTGGAAAGCTCTATGAAAATGGTCAGGCAGTACTTACAATTAAATCGGATGCACATGGTATTGCTGCAAGTGCCGCTGATGCCCTGCCCCTTGGACATTACCGGATTGAAGAAACCAAAGCGCCTTCCGGATACCTAACCGATGGTGCAAAGGCTCTTGAATTTGACATCACCCAAAATGGAGAAATCGTAGATTTAACAACAGAAGAGACTTCTGTTTCTAACCAGATTATCCGTGGCGGTGTCAAAATCCAAAAACGGGATCTGGAAACGGGAGAAGCCAAACCACAGGGAAATGCTTCTTTAAAGGATGCAGAATTTACAATCACCAATCTTGGTCCAAATCCTGTTCTTGTGGATGGAACCCTTTACGAAAAAGATCAAGTAGTTCTCACTTTGAAGACAGATGAAAAAGGGCTTGCTTCCACAAAAAAAGATACTCTCCCTTATGGACATTACCGGGGTGATGAGACAAAAGCACCGGAAGGTTATTTGAACGAGGGAAAACTCTCTCAGGAGTTTCATATCACAGAAAATGGGAAAATTTTGGATTTAACTGCAAAAGAAACAGCGATTTCCAATCAGGTAATCCGTGGCGATTTAGAATTCGTAAAGGTATCTGACGGAGATTTAAACCGGCTGGCAAATGTCCCATTTTCCATTACCTCCAAAACTACAGGAGAAAGTCATACCATTGTAACAGACAAAAATGGCTATGCCAGTACCTCCTCAGAATGGAATAAGCACACTACAAATACCAATCGTGGGGAAACTTCTGAAGACGGAATCTGGTTTGGCTCTTCTAAACCTGATGATACCAAAGGAGCCCTGATTTATGATACCTATATTTTGGAAGAACAACGCTGCGATTCCAATGAAGGTATGAACCTCTTAAAAATTGAGGTCTCTGTATATAAAAATCACGTAGTCGTGGATATGGGAACTTTAACGGATGATCAGATTACCATTGGAACTACTGCCCTTGACAAAGACAGCAACTCCCACTTTGCCAAACCAGAAGAAAAAATCACTCTGGTTGATACCGTAGAATACGAAGGCTTAAAGAAGGGACAGTCTTATAAGCTCATCGGCACACTGATGGATCAGGAATCCGGAAAGCCAATTGAAATAGATGGAAAACCTGTCACAGCAGAAACCACCTTCAAACCAAAAAAATCTTCTGGTTCTGCAAAAGTGACCTTTACGTTCAATGCCTCTTCTCTGAAGGGCAAAACAATCGTAGTATTTGAGGAACTGTACCAGGAGGATTTAAAACTGGCTGTTCATGCGGACATTACAGATCAGGATCAGACTATCTATTTCCCAGAAATCGGGACCACTGCAAAAGATAAGGAAACAGATATGAATCTTTCCCAAGCAGATAAAGAAGTTACCCTTGTAGATACGGTAGCTTACAAAAATCTTCTGCCCGGCGAAGAATATGTTATGACTGGAACCCTTATGGATAAAGAAACCGGAAAACCTGTCGAAATAGATAAGAAAGAGGTTACTGCCGAAACCACATTTACTCCTAAAGAATCCTCTGGAACGGTAGATGTGATTTTTTCTTTTGATGGGACCTCCCTTGCCGGAAAAACCGTAGTTGTTTTTGAATCTGCTACTTATGACGGCAAAGAATTTGCAACACACGCAGATCTTGAAGATAATGGGCAGACCATCTACTTCCCAGAAATCGCTACTACTGCAAAAGATAAAGCAGACGGAGATCATTTTACCAAAACCGATAAAGAGATTACCATCGTTGACACGGTTAAATATAGTAACCTAATTCCAGGAAAAGAGTATGCACTTACCGGTACCTTGATGGACAAAGAGACAAAAGAGCCTCTTCAGGCAGATGGTAAACCGATTACTGCCACTACGACCTTTACTCCTGAAGATGCCTCTGGCAGTATTGAACTTACCTTTACATTTGATGGCAGCATCCTGTTCGGCAAAACAATTGTTGTCTTTGAGTCTTTAACGTATCAGGAAAAAGAGATTGCTGTTCACGCCGATATAGAAGACCATGAACAGTCTATCTACTTCCCAGGAATTGGAACTACTGCGAAGGACAAAGCGATGGGGATCAGGAAGCCGTTGCTACGAAAGAAGTAACCATCATTGACACCGTATCCTACCAAAATCTGATTCCGGATACTCCATACAAACTGGTCGGCACACTGATGGACAAAACAACCCAAAAGGAAGTTATGATTGATGGAAAACCTGTCACGTCAGAAACAGAATTTACACCAAAGGATTCCAATGGTTCTGTCGAAGTCATCTTCACTTTTGATGGAAGCACATTGGCTGGTCATGATGTAGTCGTTTTTGAAAAACTTTTTTCCCTTGAAGGAGAAACAGCACTTGAAATTGCTTCCCATGAGGATCTGGACGATAAAGGACAGACGATAAAACTTACGGAAGTTCCAAAAGACACACCGGAACCTTCCAAACCAGTCAAGACTGGAGATGAAACAACCATTCTTCCTTATCTTTTACTGGCAGGTGCCGCACTCCTCTTTGCTGCCGGATTTGGTATTTTATATATCCGTAAGCGAAAAAAAGATAAGTAACTATCAATAAATATGCTCACAGGCAGCTTCTTACGGCTGCCTGCTATAAAGGTGATGAATATGGAACAATCTCGTTGTAATGCCGATGCCAAGCACATCCGGCATTTTTTAGATATTTGTGATGGAAATTGGCATTCCTGTATTTATGTTCGCTGTGTTTCCTGTAAAACCCCAGGTTATTGTAATGGCCCACACTTCTTATATCATCCAGATGAAAACGGCAGTCCTTGTATCCTGCCCATGGCAGATGCCCGTATGCTCTTCTCCCGCATACCGGAACCAACGGAATGTCTATCCGCCATAACACTGGAACAATTTCAGTCTTTATATGGACTCTACTTTGCAAAAGAAGCATTGACCGATAAGCCATGTCCTTGTTTTGCTTTACTGCGGCACCAGGAAGCATCTCATTATCACTGGTAAAAGGTTGCACTTTTGGCACTTTCTGCGTACAGGATAAGAAAGGAGGCGATTTTATGTTGAATTTCACTGCTATGATTCAAGGAATCGATACAATATTTACGAACTTTATTTTTATTCCTGCACTTTTAATCCTGTACCTGAAGTTTCGTCCGAGAAAGCCCTGGAACAAACGCACCAGAAATCTGTATCGGCTATGTATAGCTCTGATTTCTGTTTATGTCATCCGGATTTTCTGTGCAGGGTTCATCTTTACACCAGTAAATTACTCACGTTTTGCAGACAGCGGTTTCTTTCCGCTTATCAAGGCACTGTTCTATTCTTAGATTTTCTGCCATTTTGTGCATTTAGTCCGAATCTGGGAGTAGTTTCTATGCCCATCCTATGGGAATTCATCACCTGCTTTCTTACAATATACGTATAAAACACGTAAGCGAGGTGAATCTTTATGAAACAGAAACAAATCCGCTGCCCATACTGCGGCAGCATCGCAATTTTAAGGGATGCGTCCTATGTATATGGAAATAAAGCGAAAGATGGAAAACTCTATGTGTGCAGTCACTTCCCACAGTGTAATTCTTATGTAGGAGTTCATCCTGGCACTACCAATGCCAAAGGAAAACTGGCAAACAAAGAGCTTCGGCAAAAAAGGATCCAAGCACACCGTATTTGACCAGATATGGCTAAACCACATCTTTACGAAATCGGAGGCTTACCGCTGGATTGCTGATAAATTCTGTCTGACTGCCAAGGAAGCACACATCGGAGAATTTAGCACTTATATGTGTGATCAACTAATTCTGGAATCCATGAAGATTCTGGAGAATAACCATATCCCTCTCAGGGCCATTGGTTGAAAGGGGGGGGATATGTATGATCATCCCGATGACAGATGATGAACGCCGATTGACAGAGGAGTACTTATATTTGGTACCTGAAATGGTAAAAAAATTGACTTCCCGTTGTGCTTATGTCTCATACGATGAGCAGCAAGATCTTCTGCAAGCCGGAAACTTAGCTTTATGCAAAGCCGCCATGAACTATGACAACACCCGTCCCTTTGCAGTTTACGCCAAAGTTGCCATACGAAATGCCATTTACAGTTATTGGAGAAAACTGCAAAAAGAACGAAAATACACCTGTTCCATGTATGCATCTTCCGAATTTGACATGGAACCCCTGCTTGTAGACCAAAAAACCGAACTATGGCAGGAACAATGTATGAACCAGGAACCCATTTATAAGCACCTGCAGTCCTTAGAAGCGAGAAGCTGCAATACACTAAGAAAAGGAATACATGCCCTGCTCCTGCAGCAAAAAGGATATACCAACCAAGAAATTTCCAAACATTATGGTGTCCCAATGAATCATGTCCGGGCATGGCAAAGCAAAGCCCGGAAATACTTACAGCAGGATACCAAATTATATACTCTTTTATCTTGAAGGGAGAACGATTATGCTGACACTTTATACTGCAGTCGGAATCCTACGATTCCAGGATTCCATAAAGGAACATAAAACACCGACTGTTATCAATAACCGGCAGGAATACGGACTGACAGAAGAAGAATTCTTTCTGTGGAGCAGCCTCGCATTTCAAATCCGACAGATCCATGAATTGCAGTCTGCTTTTTCCGAACGCTTGAAAAAACATCACCGTTCGGAAATATCCCCATTGAACCTTACCTGAATCGGCTGCTGCTTCGAGGACTGGTTGTAAAAGGGGATGGTTTAACTGGTGTGGATGCCCTGTACCGCCTCTTAGGAGAACTTTATATCAGCCCATTGCAGGACAGTTTTTCAGTACGGCTTTTTACCTGCATCTATCTCTGCATGAAGAAAAAACTGCACACAAAGGAACTGATCCATTATCTAAAAAAGCCGGCACGGACTGCTATAGAGGACACGGTACTCCAAATAGCAAAAAAAGTACAGATTTCTACGGCAGAGCTTGTAACCTGTGTAGAACAGGGCATCCATCCACAAAATACAGAGCAACTTTTGACGCAGCTCTATGAAACCTCGGATGCAACATTCCGTACCCTGGCACAGGATATCCAATTCACCCATGCCGGTTATCCTGTACTGGAAGCCATCAGTAATTTGTACCTCAATAAACAGATTGCATTTGAAAAATTATAGGAAGGAGCAAATTATGCCAAAACCATTTCTTAATAAGCTGATTGTCCATGGGGCAATCGGCTTTTTCTGTGTCCTATTTGGATGTATTTACGGATTTATAACAGACGACCAGATATTTCTCCTTATGAGTCTTTGCATCGGTGTTGGAACTGCCATACGAATTGTGAGTCTGCTACATACCATCAAGATGCATGACTATACCGAATTAACTGGAACCTGTACAAAACGTGAAGTCAGCCCACTTACCAAGAAACAGAAAATTATTTTCCGTTCCACTGACCAGAAAGAATATCACTTTACATTCGATAAAAATATCCGCCTTTTATCTGGACATTATTATCGCCTATATTTCCGGAATGTAGCAAACCTTTCGGGTGAAGAAAAGGTTACTCCGGATTTACTTGCGTATGAGGAATTATCCCTAAATGAAGATGTTTCCCCGAAGAACTCTTAGATTTCTTCTCTAAATACAATAGAAGTGGATATGCCACTTTCACATACCCACTTCTATTATGCTTTATAAGTTTTCCTTCTGCCGTCCCAGTGAAATGACAAAAACCACTCCGAACTACCACGTATTCTGTCTCAAGGATGACAGCATAACAGCAATCGCAGGGAATAATAATCTATTGTATTCCAGAAGACTCTTCAAAAAATGGACAGTGCTTTCACTTTCAGGGTTTCAAAATGCAGTAACAATATCTTTTATTTTTCTACTGTGACCAATTTTTTCATATTAAGGGCAACTTTATACTGACAGTGAAATTCCCGCTTCATAATTCACTTGAATATCACCACTTATTTGTATTACTAGCTTTCTAGTAGCATACAATCCGATACCACTGCTTTTTATCCTTGCTTCATCTTTTGTGTAAAACAAATCAAATATAGATTTTAATTCTTCATCACTAATATAATCAGAAGGATTGCTTATTTGTATATGACAATACTCGGATTCTCCCCACATGTAAAACATTATATCACCAGTACTATACTTTAAAGCATTATCTATTAAATTACATAAAATTCTAATTAATATTTTCTCTTGAGCAAGTATCCAAATGTTTCCATGTGGCAGTCTAATATCTAATTGTTCTGAGGCACGTTTTGAATTTTGAATATATTCCTTTAACAAAGAAGTGACTACCTCTGTAATATTGACTGATTTCATATCAACTTCGCTCTCTATTGCTTCACTCCAAAACAATAAATATAAATCGTCTACTAATTTTTTTAAATAATCCGCCTTTTTTTCAATATGTTCTATATAGCTATTAACAGGTTCATTCACATTTTTTTCTAATCTAATTAACTGCAAGTAACCAATAATAACAGTTAATGGAGTACGTAAATCGTGTGATAAATTTGCTACCATCTTTTTAAAATTTTTATCCTGTTTTTTAGCTGATGTTCTTTTCGTTCATCTTCTTTAATTCGCTTGTTGATACTAAGTGCAAGGTTCTCAATATCTTTATCCAATACATTGACCGAGTAGATATGCTCATTATGTTCTATCCATTCTATAATTCTTCTAATTTCCCTCTTCAGATGAAAAATGTATAATATGCCTAATAATATAAACACTCCTGTTATTAAAAAGACAACTAGCAAACTTCATATCTCCTTATAATATTAGAATCTCATCACATGTATTCAAGATTGCATTATCATGTGAAACAATAATAATTATTTTATGATTTTTAATTTGATCGATCAACTGTAAAAATTGTTTTTTCCACTCTCATCCATAGCTGAGGTAGGCTCATCAAAAATCATTACCTGACCGTCTTGCACTACTTGGCGAATAATTGCAATTTTTTGCTTTTCTCCACCGGAAATATTACTTGACTTTTCATTAATTTGCAAATCCCAATTATCTCTTTTCAAAATACTATCACCAAAGCAATCAACGGCTCTCTGTATACATTTTACATCAAGCTTTCGATATAAAGCAATATTATTATATATTGTATCTGCTATTAAAGTCGGCTCCTGTTCTGTTACACTGATTACATGTTCTCTTATATAATCCATATCTAAATTTCTCATTTCTGTATCGTTCCATATTATATTCCCTTGATATTCATCTACATACATACCCATTAAAATTTTAATAAGTGTACTTTTCCCACATCCGTTTTCTCCTTTCAATCCATAAACTTTCCCCTTTTTTAAGTTTGTAGAAAAACTTTTTATGGTTTCTTTCTGGTCATATGCAAAATTCAAATCCTGAATTCTAATTTGTTTGATTTCATTAAGTCTTATACACCCCTTAGACTGCTCCTTAATTTCTAAAATAGATTTTATACGTTCAAAGGATACATAAGCCTCTTGGTATTCTTGACCGTATGCCACTATTTCTTTTCCATATTCCAAAATCATATTAAAATATACTGAAATCATATAGAAATATCCTATTTGCATATCTCCAGTAAGTATCTTTTTTCCTCCAATCCAAAGTAAAATGCATACAGATATTGCCCCTACAATCCCTTCAAGATTTGCAAATGCCTGGATAGTCGCTTGTTGTTTAAATATAGATCGATATAATTTTTGATATGATGCTACTAACCTATTTGAAAAAAATGAATCCATACTATGTATTTTTATAAACTCTATTTTTTCTAATTGTTCCTGCAGTCTGGAGAAGAAATTGGATTTCTCCTCTTTCATTCCATAACTGCAATTATAAATACGCTTTTTGAAGCCAATATATATAAAAAAATAAAGTGCTAATAAAAACATTGTAACTATAAAAGCAATCGAATCCATTTTCCAAATCATAAATAAGATTATACCCGCTGAAAAAACTGAAAATATCAATTCAGTCAAGGAGCTGATGAAAAAATAAGTACATCATTCGCATCATTGTTTATCCTTTGAGATAAGTACGATAAATCAGTCTGCCAATTACGAGTGGCGAAACTTTTTTTTTTAAATGATTTACAATTTCGAAATTTAATGAAAATGCTGCATTAGTCTGTATCCTTATATAAAGTATTTTATTGACATAGCAGACAATTTCCTTACCAACATACAATAACAGTAATAAAAATATGAATTTTAACATTGCTGAATATGTTGTTTCCACATTAAACATATTAATAAATTGTCCCATAGCAGCCGGTATAAATGTATTTAACCCGCACAGTATAATACCCAACAAAAAATATATCCCATATTCTATTTTATATTGAAAAACATATTTACTGCAAAATTTTATCATTCCAATTCTCCCTGCTATTTCATTGAGCCATTTCTTTCATCAGCTCCAACATCTCTTCTGCATTCCATTTTACTGAAGAACAAATCTTATTTTTATAAGCAGCACACCCACCATAACATACTGGAAAAAATGAACAATCTTTACATTCTTGATCCTTTACGACATCATAGGAAAGCCATTCTACAAATTTATTTGTAAGTTTGATTCCTTTTTCCAAATTACCGATACTTCGTTCACTATATCCAATATCATTCCAACATTTATACAACGCTCCATCTGGACCTATCACAAATGAATTTAAGCTAATTGCTCCACATACACCATAATTGCTCGGCTTAACACCTTGGTACATAAAGCCTCTCTTAATCCCTTCTTTATAAAACGCAATCTCTTCTTTTGCGTACTGTGGTCGTTCCATACATATATGATTATTACATACTCCATTAATATCATCTACTGGTGCTAAATAATAACCAACTCTACCTTTTAAACCATATCTTTCTAGCCAATCAAATATTTCTGTTGCTTCGTTTATATTTGTCTTGTCAACATTAATTCTTATCGAAATATTCAAAATATCCGCACATTCTCTTATATTGTCCAATATATGTTCGAAGGTAGGCTGATGATTATGGAGAATCCTTCTACTATCATGGGCTTGTTTTGAACCATCTAAAGTAACTTGAATATAGTGGATGTCCATGTCTTTTAATTTTTCAGCTACTCTTCTAGTCAATTTATAACCATTTGTGACCATATCCGCATTATATTTGCAACCAAGTGGCAAAACAGACTTTATCTTTTTGGTTAATTTTTCAATAGTTTCAATTGCCAATAATGGCTCCCCTCCATACCAAGATACCGTTAATTCATGTATATGCTGATATTTTTCTTTGAGCTGCGATGTTAATTGATCCTGAACAGTCTCAGACATAGTAATATATTCTCTCCCTTTTCATAGCAATAGGGACAACAAAAATTACATGCCATAGTTGGGGCAATAGTTAATGTAAGATTTGAATCCGCAAACCTTTCTATTTTATTTCTTATAAGCAATTCTGCAAATTCATCTTTATCATCTTCAACTAGCATACCACCCTCTAATAATGCTGACTCTAAATCAGGCTTTGAACATTTTTTCCCTTCTTTCATTTCATAATATGATTTTTCATAATCAGTATCTAATTCCAGTATTGCAGATGTGACCGTATTGTAAATCAAACAACTTTTATCTTCTTTTTTCTCTATATTGTATCTTGATAATTTCATTATTATATCCTCTTTTCTTAATCTCTTGTTTTCACAGTGTTCTTTGCAATAATGAAAATGTGCCCAGCATATTGCTGAGCACATTTTCCTTTACTGACTACAAATATCTTTAGTAACGAATTACACATGTAGCCTTTTTAGATCCACAACCTTTATCATTGTAAACCCAGCAGATTCTTGTACTTTTGTCCTCTGATGCTTTGTTAATCCACTTCATTGCAATATCCTCCTGTAAAATATTTATTTATTTCAAAGTAGTAAGAGCTACTTGAAACACAAATTAAAGTTCTTGACGTTTCAATGCAAAATGCATTAAAACTATCCCCACCAGGCACGCACCCATACCATACATAATAGTTCCAACAACAATCCCATTTGTCATCCGATATCCACAAATATTATACATATAAGTGGTCGGGTTCATAACACAAAATGCTTTAAGAAGCACTGATTGATTTTGAAAATTCTCATATACCATAGGATAAGTAATCGCACCTGCAAAGAAATATACACATGATAAAGCTGCCACAATTCCTGTATTCTTTACTAAAACCGTAATCAAAACCGCCACAGCTTCCATTCCAATCATAGCTATCATATTTAAGGTAACCATTCCGATAAAAATCAAAAATTCCTCACCTTTATAATGAAAACCATACTTCCATGCTAATCCTAAGCCTAATGCAGTTTCCACAATATAATAGAGAATAAAAAAGTGAACATTTATCACCAGTAATTTACTTAAAAATAATTTGGTTCGATTTATCCCATATACGACAGAAGCTCTTATTGTTCCTTGATGAAATTCTGCAGATACCATTGTCGTAATATAGACAATTAATCCAATCCAAGAAAAAAAATTAATTGATAATGCAAATCTTGCGATTTCTGCAGCTTTTATATTATTCATGTCGTCTATGTAGCAAATCCAACCAATGCTATCTATATTTCTATAATCACCAAAAGTCATAAACAATGTATCATTTCCCACAACGAACGGTATAAAAAAAATAAATGCCATAAATACTAAAACCCACTTCGAGGCTCGCGAATATTTCATTTTATAGTACTCTGCTTTAAGCTGTCTCATTCGATTTCACCTCCGATAATAGATTTGTGTAATACTCTTCTAAGTCTTCTCCTTCATATCCTATTTTTTCTACACCAACTCCTCCATATACTAATTCTTTTGTTATATCAGAAATATTTTTATTATAACCAAATACCTTAATCACATTTCTTAAATAAACTTTTATTTGACTTTCTGGATACCTCTCATCTAAAATACAACTAGCCTTTTCCACATTGTCTACTTCGATATGAACATGACGACGACATTTCTCATCTAATTCTTTATCTGTAATCTGTTGTAACATTTTTCCATGATGTATAAATCCATATACAGTTGCAAGTTGATGTAACTCTGGCAAAATATGACTGGATATAAGTATCGTTGTACCATCTTCTTCATTCATATTCTTTAAGACTTCTCGCACATATTTAATTTTGGTTGGATCTAAGCCATTTATTGGTTCATCTAAAATTAGCAACTGTGGGCGACCAAGCAATGCAATTGCAATTCCTAATCGCTGTTTCATCCCTAAAGAAAAAGCCTTCACTCTTTTATTTCCAGCGTCCTTTAAATCCATTATTTCCAGAACTTCATCAATACTACTTTTTCCTGGAATTCCTCGTTGAGTACGCTGGATTTCCAAATTTTGGCGTGCTGTCATGTCCATATACAAAGCTGGATTTTCAATTAAACATCCTATCTTATTTCTTTCATCTTCAAGATTTTTTTTACCAAATAAACTTATCTCACCTGAAGTCGGCTTTGTTAGTCCTGTAATAACTTTCATCAGGCTACTTTTTCCTGCACCATTTTCTCCAACCAGTCCATATATCTCGCCCGCTTTTATCGTAAGATTTACCTGATTAAGTACCATATTTTTTCCGTATGCTTTACAAATATCTTTTGCTTCCAATATTTTTTCGGGTTCTTTCATTCTAATCACTTCCCTCGTTTCTTAAATCCTATAATGATAATGATAATGTCTAATTCTAACATTTCTCTTAAATCAGTTCTTAAATTTCCATAAAATTATAAATTTATCTTTATATTTTCCCACTCGCCTATGAAACCTTCAAATTATTTAAAACAGTAACTTGTATGAAATTACAAATCATGTTAGTATTTTTACCATACCTATTACCAAAGGAGTTTATTATGATTGATATATTATTAGTAGAAGATGATAAAGAAATTTGCTTTATTCTTACAGAATTATTAAAAAGAAACCATTACAATGTTTCAGCATATCACAATGGGATAGAAGCAATTGAAGCTCTTTCCTCTAAAAAATATGATTTAATGTTATTAGATTTGATGCTTCCCGATTGCCTGGTGAAAAAATACTATTTCACCTAAAAAACACAACAATTCTATTCCAGTTATTGTTATATCTGCCAAAAATCAGCCTGAGATTCGTATAAACCTTCTCCGATCCGGTGCAGATGATTATATAACTAAACCTTTTTATCATGAAGAAGTTCTCGCACGAATAGAAAGTGTTTTGCGCCGTTGCAGCGAAAGTCCCCAAACGGAATATTCCTTTAAAGATATTCGCATAAATGTGGATGATCACAAAGTACTTGTAAATAACACAGAGCTTACTCTGACTACTACCGAATATAACCTCTTACAGCTACTAATCAAACATCCAAAACAGACTTTTACAAAGGAATCTTTATATCAACTTATTTGGGGAAAAGATTATATTTCAGATGATAATACTCTCAATGTCCATATAAGCAAACTAAGAAAAAAACTAGAGCATATAGGAAACCAAGCCCCTTATATCGATACTGTATGGGGAATAGGTTATAAATTACACCGTTAGAATAAATTCACGCAAAAAATACCATTACAAAGATTAATCTGTAACGGTATTTTTTACCCTATTCACTTTTTTCATACTTTCAAACAACTAGGTATACCCTCAACAATTTTTTCAGGCACAAACACTTCATTAACTATCACATACGTCCAAGCACCATCTGAGTTATCCGTAGTTTTAGACACTACAATGGCTTAACTTCCACGCAGTATATATTAAATCTACGAATTACAAATGCAAAGACACAACTTCGAACCACTACATATTCCTTTCCAAGGTAACGGTGATTGTGGTCTATGAAAATCATTTGTATTTCAGCTGACCATAAAAAACACCGTTGCAGATTCACTCCCCCACAACGGCATCTTTCATTTTTTTATTCGATTTTATCTTCTCCTGTTGCCTTTATAAATCTCATAACCTCATCAATGGTTTTCCCAGATGCTACCAAAGCCTTAAACAGCTCATCTTTCTGCTTCTCTTCTATCTCTTTTTGAATCTCTTTTGCTTTATGACGCAGTTCCTTTAAATCGGACTCTTTTGTACGAATCTCCTGTTCCACATACTCCAGTTGCTCTTCCAAAGATGTGTTTTCCAGTTTTTTTCGTCTTGCCATAATGCATCCTCCTAATAATTTTTCCTCATTCTACCACATTTTATCTACTCTGAAAAGGTAGTAGTGTTTTATGAAAATTTTATATCTATTTGGGATTATCCTCATAAAATACTACACTTCCAAGCATTTTGACACAAAAATTATTATTTCGAATCGCAAAATACTATATATGGTATTTTATCATTGACCTTCGCTATATCTTGTGTTACTATGATATTGTATTTAAGTTTTGTGTTATCCCTTTATAGGGTGTCTGGATACTATCTCCAGTACACATGCAGTTTAAGTTGGAAAATCGTGTCATTATAATGCCGTTTTATACGGTGCTATAATGGCACTTTTTTTATTTATCACTATTTTATCGCCCAAAGGGCAGAAAGGAGAATTTTTATGTCATCTATTATCATTGTAACAGGAAGGGTAACTGCCGATCCGGTTATGCAACAAGCAAAGAATTCCGGAACTGAATACATCAGTCTGGGGCTTGCTACCAACCAGAGAGGTCAAAGCGGAAAGGAAGAACCCATCTTCTATCAGTGTTACTGCAACAAGTTTCTTGCAGATCGACTGATAAAAGCCGGTGTCAAAAAATCAACGTGTCTCATGGTCTACGGAGATTTAGAACTCCATCCGTATATTCACCAGAAAGGCAATAATGCAGGTCAAGCAGCTATCACGCCGCAAATTATGGTAAAGGACTGGCAGTTCTTACCTGCGAATCGTAATGATACCAATGCAGCAACACCTGTACCGGGGAATCCAATGGTCGGAAATCCAAATGTTCCACCAGTACCAGCAAACGGTGCTACTTATAATGGAAACCCGGGAATGAATCCTTCCGGTACCGTGCCTACTGGCGCAATGCCAGTCAATAACAATATGATGCCACAGGCCGCCCAACAGATGTCTTATGCTCCTGCAGGGGGATCGGCTTATGCACCACAGGGATTTACGACTGGCAATGTGTCAGGTGATGGATTTACCAATATTCCGGAAAATACACCACCACAGCAACTTCCATTCCCGTAAATTATCAAAGAACCCTAAAATGAAGGAATTGCGACTTTCCAGTATCTACTGGTCTGCTGCAATTCCTTTTTCTATTGAGACAAACATGGAGGAAATGAAGTGAATACACAAAAGAAATTTCTTAAAGTTCTAAGTATGCTCACAATAATTTTGTTAATTGCAACTATATTCATACCAGGAAATGGAAATCGTAATGCAGTCGCAAGTATCGGAATCCTTGGCATCCTGCTGCTATTTCTTTCCACACTTCTTCCCAAAATCCATAAACTGACTCTAAACCTACTCAAGAACCAGGGCAAAACAAGCCCTTGGTCTTCTTTGAAATCATCTGAGCCAGTTTCCGAAACAGAAGAATTGCTTTGGAGACAAATCAGCTATCAGATTACCGACAAACTACAGGCTGCATTTCCAAATGCAACATGGGAATTCCAGAAGTCGCCATCCATGAAGCAGCTCCTTTGCGGAAATCCCATACGTCTGAGAACCTTTCATACGGAGGACTACAACTTTGCGGAAGCACGTATGAACCAATACGGATATCTGGAACTTCAAATGCTGACCATTGCCAGCCTCAAAAAGACTGTCACAGTTACCGATGAGGACGATGTTCCTTTTGCTGATCCGGAATCCTGGTATTCCTTAATTGGCAAGAAAAAACTGGAGAACCTTATCGGACAGCTCCATGCGAAAGGACACCATAAACTCTATATTAATGAAAACGGGCAAATTTACATCCAAAATGGTGATACAGCGGAAATCAAGGATTGTTTTGATTATTTCCCGCCACGAAACTATTGGGATATTCTCATTTCCATCTTCCAAAAAGATGAATTGACCGCAAAAGAAAAGGACCAGGCACTAGAATTATCCTGGATAAAAGAATAAAGGAGGAAATACTATGCCAAATACAAACTTTGTCCCTAACTGGACTTTTGAAAGAACGCTACCATTTCCATTTGACAGCTATTCCGGGAAAAGTGCAGTGATGAAAGACATCGCTTCCAAATACTGTAATCAGCCTAAAAAACGGGCTACTCTCCATTCTGCTACTTTGCAGGCAGTTTTTTCTTATATGGATTTGGAAAATCCACCTGCTGGAAAAGCAGAGGAAGAACTCGGAGCCATTGGAAGCCAAGCAAACAATTTTACAATCGCAGAATATCCAAGCCGTACCGGGTTGCTGCATGTAGTGGTCTACAACCGTATGACTGGGAAATTTATAGCCGGAAAGTATGAAAAACCTTTGGATCTGGACAGTAAACCAGAGCCATATCAGTTTAAAAAAGATGAAGATTCCGGAAGTGCTCTTTATTTTGCTTTAATGCCTACGTTTCTTTCTGATGACGAATTCAATGAAAAATATCAGGAATTAAAGCAACACCGTGATGACGGTTTTCCTGACCTGCCCAAAGCTGCAGAAACGGCTGCGGTTCTTTGTGATAACGTGTACCGCAGGATCCGTTATGGTGATTCCCTTCCTATCGGGAACATCAAAGTTGACACTCCTGCAAATGGCGTGCTCCAAAGACTTACACCACTGAATATCCAAAAAGGTGTTTATGCACCAACGGAAATTATCCAGGGTACCTTTCAGGTATTAAAAGGTGGACATCACTATACTGCTTCCGCCGTTTCAATTCCCAAAGAAGATTTTGTCGATAAATACATCCTGTCCAATTCTCGGACATTAACTTCCCAAGAAGAATCAACCGTTCCTATTCTCGAAGATTGGTATGTAATCCCAAAAGAAATCCAAAGAATATGCGAACATGCCAAATTAACAACTGACAGCAAGCAGCCTATGCGGAATTTTATGCTCCGTGGGCCTGCTGGAACGGGAAAGACCGAAGGTGCCAAAGCCATTGCTGCAGGACTTCACCTGCCTTACCGATGCATCACCTGCTCGGCAAATACAGAAATTTTTGACCTTCTTGGACAGATTTTACCTGATGTAGATGAAAAACAGCTTTCTTTGGTAGGGGAACTGCCCTCTTTTCAAGACATTACCCTAGATCCGGCTACTGCCTATGAAAAATTAACGGGTACTTATGATGAAAAAGTATCAGAAAATACAGTTTATGAAGAATTGATCCATCATATATCTGAGGAAATGAAACAGAAACAAGCTGCTACCTCCAACAGCCAACAGTTCCGCTATGTGGATACACCACTGGTTGAAGCCATCCGAAACGGCTATCTGGTAGAAATACAGGAGCCTACGGTGATTGCCAATCCTGGTGTACTGGTAGGGCTTAATTCCCTGTTGGACCGTTGTAACAGTGTATTTCTGCCAAACGGGGAAGTCATCCATCGGCATCCGGATACTACCATTGTAGTCACAACTAATCATGACTATGCCGGCTGTCGTCCCATGAACCAGTCTGTCATTTCAAGGATGAATATGGTCATAGATATGGATGAACCGGATGAAGAGACCATGGTAGAGCGTGTTCTTGCTATTACCGGATGTTCCGATAAAAAATCAGTACGTACCATGACACAGATTGTACGTTCCATCGCACAGTATTGTCAGGATAACCTGATAACAGATGGCTGCTGTGGAGTCCGGGAATTAATTGCCTGGGTTCAGTCTTTTATGGTATGTGGCGATATACAGGAAGCTGCTCATTATACCATTTTATCTTCCGTCACTGCCGATTCTGAAAGCCGTATCGAAATTGAAGGTTCTTGCTTGGATACAGTTCTTGCATCATAACACACTATTGAAGAACACCTTTTATACCGAAGCCGAACTACGCAAAACTCTGGCAGAAAATCTCGTTTATTTAAGAAAATCCAAGCAGACGAAACTCTCTCAGAAAGCCGTAGCAAGACTTCTGCATCTACCGGAAAAAACAATTATGAACTATGAAAATGGGCATACGCTTCCATCTGCTTACGCCGTCTTTCGGTTAGCCCAGTATTACGGCTGTACAATGGAAGATCTCCTAACCCAAAATATGAAAAAGAAAGAAAGGTGAAAAAATTGAATAACACTCAAAAAGCTTTAAAAAGAATGATTCGGGATACGGAGTCAAAAATCACTGATGAAGAACTCTTTCTTTCATCGGCTTTCCAAAAATACCAAACATCTCTGGCGAAAACGGCTACTGGCCGTTCTCGCTATGGACTTCAGGTGCTTATGGAATGGGACAGTTCTGAAAATGCAGACATCGCTTATACAGATAATTATAGAATTCACTGTAACGCCGCAAACTCGATAACCCAAAGCTTTCCTTCCCGATTTCTGCGGTCACAAAGCCTGACTGGTCTAACTGGACATGAAATCGGACATCTGCGTTACTCTGATTTTGCATCACTACAGCTTTATCTGACCAATATGGAAAATGGTTCCTTCTATCCAGAAGCACCAGACAATCTGCCTTCTGGATACAAGGCAAATCTGCAGGACATCTTAGATGCCATGGAAGAAAAAGATAACGCAACGTGTCTGACGCTATCCCGCTGTGCTGCACAGTTTAATAATATACTGGAGGACATCTACATTGAAGCCCGGATGTGTGAAGAATATCCCGGAACTTTTAAGCAGGGAATACAGATCAATAATCTGCGGATGTCTGAATTGATTCCTTCTATACAGGAACAAATTGACTGTGGCTATCAGCCGTTTTCCATTATGAGCAATTTAATTTTGTCTTATTGCCGGACTGGTAATATAAATAACCGCACGAATTATTCTGGAGAATACACAGACACCCTTTCAGACTGCATGGATTATATTGACGATGCTTTAATTGCCACACAGGGGAAAGAACGCTTACGTGCTTCCAACTATCTTTTAGTACTTTGCTGGAACTATATTCAGCCTATGGTAGAGTTAACCAGAGAGTCTTTAAAAAAGCAGGATAGTACCCAAGTTGGCGATGCTCTGGAGGATCTGCTGCGGAAAGAATCAGGTAGCGGATCTCCTCTTCCAACTGGTAAAAACGGAGGAATCCCTAAAAACATTCCAGGTCCTACAGTAAAATCAAAAACTCCTATAACCTGTGACTTATCTGGTCTTGATCCAAATTACAGACAAGATGCAATCAACCAGGCAGAAAAAGTACTGCAGGAAGAAGGAGGAAGAATTGAACTTGCTAAAACTACAGCAGTATTAGATGGAAATAATCCAGGAATCACATACGCATCACAGTATGCCGGTTCCGGTTATGAAAATGCAGCGAATGATCTTGCACGCATCCTAAATGATGTTGCTACGGAAAAGCCCAAAATGGTTATGAACAGGAATTAACAGAAGACTTGCAAAAATCGGCGGATGAAATACATTACGGAAATGCCCATGCAGGCATCCATGTAACAATCCACCGCATCAATCCCGTTTCCGACTTTTTTATCAAATCTTATCAAACAGTTGCTTCCCCTCTTTTGCGGACCTCCAAAAGGCTGCAAAGTTCCATTCTTCCTTTATTAAAAGAAGAGGCAGAAGGCGGGAAACAAAAAAACCTGTTATTTGGTAAAAGGCTGGATATGCGGGCTTTATACCGAAAGGACGGCGGTATCTTTACCAGAACCAGGCTTCCGGATGAAGAACAAAAACTTTCCGTGGGACTTTTGGTTGATGAAAGTGGTTCTATGGGCTGGGGAGATCGTATTACCCATGCCCGGAAAACTGCAATCGTGCTGTATGATTTCTGTATGAGCCTGGGAATTCCTATTACCATTTATGGGCATTCTACAGATTCTAAGGGTGTTGCTTTGTATTCCTATGCTGAATTTGATTCTCTGGATGCCTCTGACCGTTACCGGCTGATAGATATGTCTGCCCGTAATGGCAACCGGGATGGAGCTGCACTTCGTTATGTTGCGGAACACCTGGCAAAGCGTCCGGAATCACAAAAACTCCTCATCATAATCTCTGACGGACAGCCCGCAGATTGTGGGTACAGTGGTACGGAAGCAGAAGCAGATCTTCGTGGTATCAAGAATGAATATCGTAAACGTGGCATTGTGATCTTTGCTGCAGCAATTGGTGATGACAAAGAAAACATCCGCAGAATCTATCAGGATGGTTTTTTAGATATTACCAAATTAGAAGATTTGCCCAAAAATATGACACAGCTTGTAAAACAATATTTGAAATAGAAAGAAGGCAAACATACATGAGTGAAAATTATCAAAACTCAATTACAGATCAGATATGCAAAGTACAGACCAGTAAAAAATTAATTGCACTGTATGACCGCCTCCGCTACACAAGTTATAACAGCTATGCACAGCTTCATGCAAAAGGAGAATTTGAAGAAAATGGTCATAAAGTTCACTCCCTTATTGGAATCTCCATACAGGATTACTCTAGTGGTACCGGTGATAAAAATATTATCACCCGTTTTCATCTGGCACCCGAACAAATTCAATTTCTGCTGTCCAGAGTTGCCGCTGGCTTTCCTGAATTTGAAATGGTCACAAAGTAAAATATTTGGTGTGCCGGATGGCAATGGCTATTCTACTGCACAACAGTTTTTTATTTCCCGCCACGTATATAACAACCAGCAGGAAATACTGACCAGCCCGTGGAGAATTCAAATTAATAACGGAAAAGGTATCAAGAAAAAGAATCATAACGGCGGCACTTATATGCAGGCTCAAAGTTTTATCTCTGAAAAAAGTGCTTTTATCCAATTGACAGATATGGATTTTTATATGCTGTTAAAACGTGCTGATTCTTATATCGTAAATTGGGAAAACTACGTTGCATCCTTCCTGATTCAAAACGGCAAACAACAATTTAAAAAGCAACAGGAAGCACGAATGGCACAAAACATACAGCCACATGAAATGTCTTCCTATATGCAGGAACAACCACAAGAGCAATATCTGAATGGTATGTATGTCGCTTAAAGAATTTCAACAAAGAAGCAGCCGAAAAGACTGCTTCTTTTTATAAAGGAAAGGAGATTTCTATGGATTATGCCACAACACTAAATATTGACCAACAAGGGCGGATCATTATTCCTGCCAAAGTAAGAAAAGCCCTACAACTTCATACAGGCGATGTATTGATGCTGGAAGCTGACACACGCAACATCTGTCTTCGTAAATGCGACTCCCATATCCCTATGGATATCCGGTTAGACAGTTTTCTGGATATTTTACATAGTAATGTCCCTTGCCGGATCCTGTTATGTAATCATTCCAAAATCATTGCTTCCAAGAATTATCATACAGCACTTAATATGCCTGTAACAGAAAGTATTCAAAGGCTTCTGCAACAGGGAAAGATGAAATTATTCTCTGAAAAGGAACGCATATACCCTACTATGACAGGAAAATATCCCATATCAGCCTTTTTCCCTATTTCTAAAAAAAACGAATTTGGTGAAACGTTGGGACTTTTACTGTGTACAAAAAATCAACAGCCTTTCAGCGAAATGGATTTAGCTGTGCCAAAATGACTGCGGCGGCGATTTCCCGCTACATTCAACAAAATTATGAAAGGACGGTGATATAAAATGAATGACTTAATGCTGCATCGGGCAGCACAATTATTAGAAGCTGAATTTGGTCCCCAATGGCGTACTGTCGCTGACATGCTTGGAACGGAAGGATTGCGAAAACGTGTGGGAAAGGAACTGACTTCTTTCATGGCATACCCAGAACGGGGCGAAGGCGGTAACAGCCAGTGGCGTGGTAACTGCTCTCCCGAAGTGATTGCAGCACTTCTACGCTATTGCCTGGACGATAAGCGATATTACGGAAAAGATACCAGCACCTTTACCCTCTTAGATCCTATGAGTGGCTCTGGGACTTCAAAGGCGGCGGCTGACCGTTATCAGGTACGTTCCCTGCTCTATGATCTAAATCCGGCACCTGCTTATGGAAAAGGTAACTGGAATGCCCTAAAAGATGAAGTGGAGGATTCCGCTGATCTCATCTTTTTCCATCCACCTTACCATAATATGATCCAGTATTCCGGAAATATCTGGGGAAACCCTCACCCGGACGACCTATCCCGCTGTGAAAACTATTCGGATTTTTTAGAAAAACTAAATCACTGTATCCGGAAATTTTTCCTGGCACTTCGGAAAGGTGGCAGGCTTGCCATACTGGTAGGCGACATGCGGCTCCATGGTAAGTTCTATAGTATGCAGCATGATTTAATGCGGATGGGTGATTTTGAATCTTTTCTGGTAAAGGGCCAGTTTAATTGTGTTTCCGACAATCGGACGTACAAAAAGCCTTTCATTCCCATTGTGACAGAATATGCTCTGTTGCTGAAAAAAACGGATTCTTTCATTATCCCCTTCAGCATCCGGCAAGAAGGTGTGTTTTCTGTACAAAATACAGATATTCTTGCACTGACTTGGCATCATCTAATCCGGATGACAATGGAGAGTATTGGAGGAAGAGGGGCTTTAAAAGACCTGTACGCTTTATTAAAAGAACACCCAAAAGCGAAAAAGAATCCGCATTATCAGGAACGTATCCGTGCCACCTTATATGAACACCCAGACGAATATATACCTGTATCGAAAGGATATTTTCGTTTGAGTTACTCGGTTACATAAAAACGAGCCATGAAAAACAGATTTTCTATGACGCTACAAAAGGAGTGTGAACACTATGACAAATCGAAAGCACCATGTGAAAGATAAACAAATAACGACACTCTCAGGATGGTTTCATTCTCCGCTACGGGTTGGGGAACGTGCTATTATTTCTGGGGTCAATGGTTTCTCTATTCTGACATCTCCTATCCTAACGATTTTGGAAGTATCAAATGACAGTATCGTTTTCGAAACAGAAAATACCATTTACCATTTGGTTCATACACCAGAGACCGTATCGGAAGTGATGTGTGCTTGAATAACATATATGAATTGGGAAGCAAGCTTTGTGAATTACTTTCAACTTTAAAGAAAAACCGGGAATACGTTCCACTTGAAATTTTACAGACACAGTATCGGGTTCCTTATGAAACCCTAAAAAAGCAAATTGGTGATACAGCGACAGCTTTTGTAAAAGAAATTACATTATCAAAGCTTATGATAAATCCAGATGTGTCTCTGGAAGAGCAGATTTCTGTTATCCAACAAACCATTACAACATCCGGGATACTCAAAGAAATGGGCTATACCTTATCAAAACTGTATGATGTGGAACTACTGCACAGGCAGGCATTAAAATTAAGGACATATATTGAGGATGCTCTATATCCATATATTGCCCTTCAGGATTGCCTTGTAGTTGATATGGAACGTATAGAGGATACGCCAATTATCTACAATACAATTACCCAAAAGGTTTATGAGAATGGGCAATGGAGTAAACAGGATTTGGATCTGCATGGGAAACTATTAATCTATGTAAAATCCAGTCCTCCTATGCCTGCAGCAACAGAACAAATAAACAATGGATTCTAAATTCAAGAATTTTTTATGTCAAGAAGGGAAACTTTTATGGGTTTCCTTCTTATGAAAATAATTTCAGTTGTTCATATTCTGCTGTCCGATTCAACAGTATGGGCTTCTTAGCAAGAATAAATTCTACCGCTGCATCCTCCATAATCCAATCTTCCAGTTCTTGTCGTTCCAAAAGCAATGGCATCCGTTCATGCACCGGTGCTACAGAAGCATTTGCCTGCGTAGTCAGAATTACAAAACGATTTTGACCATTATAGATTTGATAACACCCTGCCATAAATAATGTGGCATCCTGCTTTGGACTTTGAAAAGTATATTTTTCTTTGTTTTTACACCATTCGTAAAAGTGATGGGCAGGAATCACACATCTTCGATGCAGCACACTGTCCCGAAAGGTCTTCTTGTCCAGTATAGCCTCTACCCTTGCATTGATAAGCAATCCCTTTCCCTGGAACCTCGGAAATCCCCACTGCATCTGCCTTGCAGCCACTTCCCTACACTCCTTTGTAAGTACAATTGCAGATTCAGACGGATGGATGTCCTGCCCATGCTCTATGATGCAGCCGATATACCGCTTCCCAGGACAAGAAGGCAGAATTTACATCTATATGAAAAATCACTTTTTCCAAACTCACGTTCCCCTCCTTTATATCCCATTATATAGAACATACGTTCTGAAATCAAGAGATAATATTTTCCATATCCATGCTTTCTCTATATATAGTAATTTTCTTCTTAGATTAAACAATATATAGTGCTTTTATATTGACACATACTATATATAGTGTTACACTTACTATGTAATTATTATTTGTGTCATCCGGAAAGGATATACGCACGCAGTTTAGGTTTGTAAAAGTGTCAGAAGTATACCACGCTACCAGCAGGGACTTCTGGCTTTTTTTATTTTGCAGGAAACTGCACGCATTAAAGAATGAACATCCATGTCATTCTCTTTTTTTATGCCTGAACGCAAAGAAAGGAGGAATGAAAGCCGGAACAAATAAGAATTACAACTATACCATAGAAAAGGAGACAAGAATAAAATGAACCACTCTAATGAATTATCAAACGTGGAAAAAATCAAACAACTGGTGGACTATCTGAATTTACAGCGTAACGCTTATTATAATGAGAACAGTCCGAATATCAGTGATGCGGAATATGACCGAATCTTCGATGAATTAGTGGAATTAGAAAAGCAGACAGGCTTTGTCTTATCCAATTCACCGACACAAACCGTAGGCTATACTCCCATCAGTGAACTTCCCAAAGTAAAGCATCCGGTCCCTTTGCTCTCTTTAGATAAGACAAAGCAGGTACAGGACTTGATAAGTTTTGCCGGTAAGCAGCCAGTTCTGTTTATGCTGAAGTTGGACGGATTAACGACTAAATTGGTCTACGAAAATGGAACACTTGTAGAGGCTTCCACGCGTGGCGACGGAGAAATTGGGGAACTTATCACCCATAACATCCCTGCATACGTTGATGTCCCTCTCTCAATTCCATATAAAGGCCGGCTGGTGATTGTTGGAGAATCCTTCATCCCAACCAATGACTTTGAGCGTTTAAAAGAAACCCTCCGAGATGGAAAAGGAGAACCTTACAAAAATGGGCGAAATCTGGCTTCTGGCTCTGTGCGAAGTCTTGATCCGGCAAATTGTGCAGGGCGCTGTCTGCACTTTATGCCTTTTAATGTTCTGGAAGGTCTGGACTCTCCATTTCTCTTTCCAGACAGCAGAGCTATGAAAATTTCCAGCCTGCTTGACTATGGTTTTCAGCCTTGTCCTTATATTGCTGCAAACCAGCCTTTAACCTCGGAACTTGTAAACCAGTATATTGAAAAACTGACTGATCTGGCAGGCAAAAAGCATCTGCCTATTGACGGAATCGTAATGATTTTCGACAGTCTGGACTATTCCCAAAAATGCGGGCGTACCGGACATCATTATAAAGATGGACTGGCTTTTAAGTTTGAAGATGAAACTTACGAAACCACTCTTCGCAATATAGAATGGACACCCACCCGTTTCGGAGAAATTGCACCAGTGGGAATTTTTGACCCTGTGGAAATTGACGGATGCTTTGTTTCCAGAGCAACCCTGCACAATCTGACCTTTATCAAAGAATTAGAATTGGTGCCAGGTTGTAGAATTTCTGTATCAAAACGCAATATGATCATTCCTCATATTGAGGAAAACCTGGAACGTGGTCATTATGTAAATGCAGTTCCTCCTGCATGTCCATGCTGTGGTTCTCAGACTCGTATCTATCAAAGAAAAGGAAATGATGGGCGTCTCATTGAAACAGTGCATTGTGACAATCCCAACTGTGATAGCCAGATCCGAAAACGCTTTACACATTTCGTTGGAAAAAAAGCAATGAACATCGAGGGACTCTCCGAAACTACCTTGGAAAAATTCCTGACTTTGGGTTATCTCCAGACATTTCCGGATATTTACCATCTAAATGAACATCAGGAAGAAATCTTACAGTTGGAAGGTTTCGGTAAAAAATCCTTTGAAAGATTATGGAATTCCATTACTTGCAGCCGGAATACTACCTTTGTCCGATTCCTGGTTTCCATGGATATTCCTATGGTCGGAGAACCAAAAGTAGGATTTTGGATACAGTATTCCACGGCAGTCTGCAGGAATTTTTTGACGCTGCCTCTGGTGACTATGATTTCACCCAGTTAGATGACTTTGGTGATACTCTGAATCAGAATATCCATGACTGGTTCTCTGATGAAAACAATCTAATTCTCTGGCACGAACTCCAAAAAGAACTTATATTTGAAGAAAGAAAGGAAATGAACACTATGATGAAAGAAAATGTATTTACAGGATGTACTATCGTTGCAACAGGAAAACTTGCTCATTTTACAAGGGATGAAATCAACTCCAAGATCATTGAGCTTGGAGCAAAAGCCGGCAGTTCTGTCACAAAAAAGACAGATTATCTGATTTGTGGGGAAAAAGCCGGAAGTAAATTAACAAAAGCTCAGGCTCTCGGTATTAAAATATTGTCTGAAGATGAGTTTCTTGAGATGATTGCGTAAGGAGAAATCTATGAGTATCATTACATCCGTTTTTCATATCTATGGATTTCTTATTACAGAAGAGGCTGCTAATCTTATCCTTCGATATACAGAGGAAGTTTTTCCTGATTTATACAAAGAGTTCTCTGATCCAGAATCACTCTTAGCCTTTCAGGAATATCTTTGTGAGAAACTTGATGGCTGTCGTTATGACACTGCCGAGTCTATGACGGTATGGAGGATCAAAGATCAGGAAGAACTGGACTTAAATCCAGGAGAAGAATTTTATATCATTGAACTTAAAAATTCTTCCCACTTATTTTCACAGGCGTATTCTTCTTATACGGAAGTTATCCAAGAAATTCAAGAAACGTTTGGTGAATTACTTCCTCCCGATTTTCCATTAGATGATTTTCTTGTGGAAATCATGGGCGAAGTCTGGGGATAGTGAAATGGGGTGACGCCCCATTTCAAACATCTTTTGCAACTTTACATTTATAATTATTTTACCGTTGGAAAGCACCTTCTTTTTTGATATAATGAAAGCAAATGGAGGGATAACGTATATGAGTATTCAATCAGATATAGAGATGCTATCAATTGAAGCACTGGAACATCTGGTATTTGAATCTCGAAAGGATATGTAAAACATGGAAGGTAAATATTTTTTTAACGGGAAAGATATTTCAATGAATCTGTATATTCAGATCCGGGATGTTGTCGATATTATTATGGAAAAGAGCCATCTTTCCTTTCCGGATGCCATGGGCAAATTTTATCACTCAAAAACTTACAAAGCCCTGCAAAATACAGAAAATACTCTTTGGGCGGAATCTGCTGGCTATATTGCAGACCGCTATTACGAAGAACAAGAAGAAGCACAAATAAGCAAATAACAAACGAAAAAATATGTTTAAGAAGGAACTGCTTGCCATAAGCGGTTCCTTTTTTGTATAAGAAAGAAGGGATTACATGTTTATTAATACCTATTCGAATCATTACCAGCAAACAATTGACCACTTTCATGGAGCATACGCTTTTCTTAGTAACTTCTATCCTTCCCGGATATATTACCGGGGCTACTGGTATGCAAATAATGAGGCTGCTTTCCAGGCACAAAAGACACTTTCCCCTAAAGAACAGCTTCAATTTACCAAATTAAGGAATCCAAAAGATGCAAAAAAACTGGGAAGAGAAGTGCAGCTCCGTTCAGACTGGGAAAGAGTAAAGCTTATGTACATGTATGAAATTTGTATGTGCAAATTCATGCAGAATCCTACCCTATGTAAAGCATTACTTGCTACTGGGAATTGTCACCTTGTTGAAGGAAACAACTGGGGAGATTACTTTTGGGGTTCTGTAAATGGTCATGGCGAAAATCATCTGGGCAAAATTCTTATGGATATACGTGCAAAGCTTCAATTTGAATGTTAAAACATAATTTATCCAATTTTGCACTGTATGAACTGCAAATATTTTGCTATAATGAAAGATAGATTTTAAAGAAAGGATTTGTGCTTATGTATCTGAAGCGTTTGTCTATGACCGTCTTCTGGATTGGAAAAATGAAGGAGGTCATAGTACCCTGGAAGTCGGTGGAGCTCGTCAGGTTGGAAAAACCTACCTGATACAGAAATTCGCTGACGAAAACTACAAACACAAAATTTATATTAACCTGTTTGAATTAAGCGGCAAACAGTTTATGGAATGTTATAAACAGGCAACCGACTGGACACCTAGAACAAAACGGCGGGAGCATCCTCTCCATGATGCCTTCCAGTTATATGAGCCGGACTTTATTGATTCCGATGATACCGTCATCATTATTGATGAAATTCAGGAATCATCGGAAATTTATAACCGCATCCGGGAGTTCACCCGACAGTTTAAAGCCCATTTCATCGTTACAGGTAGTTATCTTGGAAGAATTTATGATCCGGAGTTTCGCTATTCCAGCGGCGATGTCACCAAACTCACCATCTATACGCTTTCTTTTGAGGAGTTTTTGATGGCCTATGATCAGAATCTGTATGACGATTACAAAAAAATATCTCTTGTTTCCTCTGAAGCAGAAGTCTATAATCGCTTAAAGGAAACCTATGATCTGTACTGTCAAATTGGTGGCTATCCCAAAGTGGTAGAAAACTATCTGGAGAACCGGAATATCGTAAAGGCACAGGGCGAACTCGTAAAAATCATTGATACCTTTACCAATGAGTCCATTCGCTATTTTACAGATATTTTGGATACCAAAGTGTTTACTCATATTTTCTTTTCCATCTGCCGTATTTTAAACCGTGAAAAGAAAGGATTTTCAGAAGACAGTATCAGCGAAGAATTGCAAAAGCTGCTAACCAAAGACTACTCCAGTAATATTTCAAAGGCTACCTGCAACCGTGCCATTAGCTGGTTATACTTTTCTGGAATCATTGGATTCTGTGCAAAAATAACAGAAATGGACATTCTGGATTTTAAGTCTGCAAGCCGCTGCTACTTCATGGATATGGGGCTGGCAAATTATTATCTGACACGTACCGGTACCGATTCCCGTGTACTTGCAGGCACATTAAATGAAAATTATGTCTATATCAACCTGAAGAAACGCCAGGATTTTCCACCGGAAATTTCCTTTGAAACCCCAGCTTTTGCTACTTACCGAGGCGGAGAAATTGATTTTGTGGCACAAAGCCTATCTTCTTCCACCCGATATTTAATAGAAGTAAAAGCCGGAAAAGGGACTGCTTCCACTGCCCAGAAAGCTCTGGCTCAGGGAAAAGCAGATAAGCTTCTTTATTTAAAAGGGGCAACCAAAGGAGGGATAGACGGAAAAACAGAAACACTGCCTATTTATTTATTGGAACAATACAAGTTTAATTAAATTTATGTTTACGAAGAGACTACTTGCGAGTGGTCTCTTTTTATTTAGAAGGATCACGAAAAACACAGCACTGAATTAGTGAAAATTTATGAATTTATGAGAATTGGCATAGATGTGATGTTACGGACAAGGGGTATGGATTTATTCTATTCCCTCTTTTGTCAATGCCAATTCCCATCAAGAAAGGAAGAATTACATGAACAATACAACAACTGAATTATAATGGGGAGATGTCATCTTCAAACCTGGACAACGTGTGCGGACAACCGATGCCAGCGATTATGCAGGATTGGAAGGTGTTATTTTGGAAATTCATACCGGCGAAGATAAAGAAACCGACAATCTGACTCCTGATATTCACTGTTGCTTTGATTTTCCTGAGTCTGAAGCAGACATTCGGAAACTAGAGGAACGCTTTTCTTCTCTTTACAATATGCCAAAAAAACTGGATGATCTTGCTTTGGATGAAGTGATTATGTCCCCGGATGAACTGATTTCTATTCCAGAAGAACCCTCTCGTCTTCTTCATTATATTGGTACAGACGAATGGGCTCGCCCGGTATACCAGGATCAATATGGGAAGTTGTGGAAAGATGTAGAACTTGGTGACTTTGAAATTCCTCATCTGCACTCTGCAGTCGGAAATGAATTTGATGGAGAACCGGATATGCCTATCCGGAAACCATTTAGAATTTTAACAGATAAACCGAAAAATCCTTATGAATTTCAGTACATGATGCTTAGTCGTTTACAAAGCGACTGTGAGTATTACTTGAATTACGGAAACCGTTGTACTGGACATCTGTACTATCACAATGAAAGCAAACAAATTGCCGCCATGAAAAAACTCTGGAATGAATTTCCGGATGATGGGAAACCAGAATGGTTGACATGGAAACAAATCCTAGAATACGAAAAAGCAATGTGTTCAGACACAAAATAATAGAACCGCCATAAAAATATTTTTTAAGGAGAATGATTATGAATTCAATAAAAGAACTAAAAGAACAATTAGGATATGAAGAAATCGGTCTCGATGATACATTTACATTTCACTGTACCCAATGCGGAAAGTGCTGCATTCACCGGGAGGATATTCTCTTATCCCCGAAAGATCTGTTTAACATAGCAAAAAAATTTCAAATTACACCAGCGGAAGCCTTGGAACAATATTGTGAAACTTATATTGGATGTAACTCCCGTTTCCCGATAGTCCGCCTGAGACCACAAGGAAGTGTCAAACGCTGCCCTTTATTAAAGGATCAGAAATGTTTGGTTCATGATGTAAAACCGACTGTCTGTGCCATGTTTCCGATTGGTCGGTATCTTACCCTTTCTGCGGATGATAGTTTTCCGAAAAATCCAGAAGAACTGTCTGTTGGATATATCTTTAATAATCCTGAGTGCGGAGACGGAATCGAAACACATACCGTCCGGGAATGGTTTCGTAGTTTTAACATTCCACTAAAAGATGACTATTTCTTTACATGGACAAGAACACAGGCAACACTCTGCAAACATCTACAATTTCTGGAAGAACACATATCAGAAAAGACCATGATTTCAATATGGAATGCTACTTTGATAACTCTGTATCTGAACTATGATATTACAGAAGATTTTCAAACGCAATTTCAGCAAAATTCAGATGCAATCCTATCCTTAATTGAAACACTAGGAACTGTTGACATTCCTAAGAAATCATAAACAACTATAAATACTTTGAGCCGACCAGTTTTGGACGGCTCTTTTTCATATCACTTTACATTCTGGCAGCTCTTTTGTTTCCTGTTCTTATCACACGCAATCCATTCATCCAAAGTAAGCGGCTGATAATTTGAATACATACAAAAACAGTTAATCATATTACATGGAATATGCTGTGTTTCCCCCTGTGTATTCAGAAATGTTGTTTCAGATGTGATTCCTTGAAATCTTTCCAGCAATCTCTGATCCTGCGTATCGTGTACATGTCCATACAACATATAGGTTTTTGGGTTTCCTTCTGCATTCAATTTATACTGTCCGTTATAACACATAATAGGATAATGACAAAGTATCACTTTTCTCTTATTATCGCTAAGTTCCTCATACATTTTAATCCACTCAAAGCGTGAACTGTCGAAGTTTGGATCCTTGACATAGTGGTCATGGTTTCCCTGTATCAGATATAGACGTCCGTTCAATTTCTGAAGCAACTGGTTTGTTTCTTCAGATTTCCCCCATGATAAATCCCCTAAGATAACAACTTCATCCCTATTACGCACTTACTATTCCACTGTTTCAGCATATAATCATTCATTGCATTTACATTTGCAAATCCACGTTTATCCATTTTTGTATTCAAATTTTCATGAAAGAAATGTAAATCTGCAATATAATATCTCATTTTATATCATTCCCTCAATCTTGTTTAAATTATCAATATTTACAACTGCCCAGAACACTCTTTTTAAATCTTTCCCTTTCAAAGTTGATGCCGGGATTACCGAATCTTTACCAAATTCCTGAATAAACTGATTTCTGAGTTTACGAATTTTTTGTCCTTTTTCTGGTCCCGATAAATGCTCCATACCTAATTTTTTTTCAATCTCTAATGCCTGTTTTACCTTATCCCAACCCATGCCTGAAATCATCAGTTCATACATCAAGCGAACCAGGGATGCTCCGCAGGCAACCGTTTTGGATCATACTGCACTTTCCTGTTTAAATATAACGAATGAAAATCATTAATAAACTTTTTCAATTCTGCATCTTCACCGCTATCGGCTTGTTGATAACGCAAAAGCTGTTTCTCAACATCTTTTACGATATATTTAGGTTCATAATCTCTTCCCTCCAGCGTGCTCCCCAGTGTAATCTTCCTTGTATTCCATTCTTGTTCTGCCCGTTTTAAATACTTTTCTTTCACAACAGAGCATTGCATCTCGGATATACAGTTTCTGGACAACATCATAATATCATAGAACTGCTTCACCTGTTCATCCAGCCTTTCATTTTGTACGCCAATCGTATTACAACCTAATGTGGTGAGCTTATCCGCAAATAAATAATTCAATGGAAGGATCTGATAGTTCCATGAACTGTTTACCGCAAATATGTTTTCTCCCGTTCTTCTTTCATATTCCCATTTTTCTGGCTGGAGAATAAATTCTATTTTTAATTCCTGATAGGGAATACTCTCTCTCTCCATATTACGTTCTGCATTGGATAGTACAGAAGGAACTTTCGTGTAATATGTATGTAATGGAAGATTTGTTTTCGGATTCTTAGGGCTATGTTTATGAAAGTAAAACAATTCGTCTTCTGTCCCCAAATATTCTTCGATTTTCCTCAATGTTTTCTTTATTTCCTCTTCTGTTCCAAAAAATAACATATCAATGTCTACACTTGTTCTTTGAGCATCCCTTGGCAGATAAAACTGCGTGGCTGCACCACCTTTCAATATTATTTTATCTCCTAGTATTTTCTGAATATGCAAGAATAATTCAAGATCCCATAAAAACAGTTCCATTCTCGCCATATTTTTAAACCCAAATTCTTCCATTCTCTTCTGAAAGGTTTCTCTCTGAAATGCTTCCTCTTTATGAAATAACTTTTTGTAATCCAAATTTTATTCTTCCCTTCTAAGTATTTTTCCAAACTCTATTGCCGAATCTGTAATAAACCGATTTTCAACGATAAAGCGAATATCATATTGTATATTCCTTCTTGATGCTACTGTTATCAGCTTCTTTTTATCTATATTTCCCAATCTGCTGAGATTCTGATAAATTCTTACCAATTCTTGCAATGATAGTGGATATCCGTTTCTCGTTATTGCAAAATAAAGATCTGCAAAAGCCTTCTCTATACTTGCCAGACCTTCACTACTGTACTGAAAATCCTCCGTTGTGTATAAAATCACCTGCATATTATGGCTACCTGAAAACATAGCATCTTCATACATTTTTTTCGTGTATTGTGGTTCTATCACCTCAAATCCTTCTGCTAATAAATTGTTATATATTTCCTCTTTTGCTGCTTTTTCAATAAATGCAATGACAGGATATTGTTCTGGTATGTGTAACATATATTTTGCCAAAATATCCAAACCGGATATATAATAATAAAATCCCAGCTCATCCATGTAATTTTTCAATTTTTGGGCTGTTTCACATAAAATAATTCCCTGTCTGCCTTTCAAATCATTGAAGGAAAATACACCGTTTCGCACTCTCTTAATGTAACCCGCCTCTACTAATTTAGAAAGATTCCAATATAAAGTAGACTTTTTTAACTCCGGGAAAAGGGGAATTACTTCATCTGTATAAAAGGTAGTTTGATTCCCAAGATTTTGTTTGATTATCTCGTATTTTTTTTCTAATGCTGTTTTGCTATTCATACTACACCTACTTTCTTTTCGTAGTATATCACATAGCACCTAATAAAACAATAAAATAACGACAAGTTATATTTGCGTTTATTTTATTGTTTTTATTTATAATTCAATCTATTTGCAAATATATTTGTAATTTCAATAAAAAATACGCAAATACTATATTTGCGTATTTTTATTGAAACTCACTAGAACTGCAACAGCAGCTCATATAGCATCCTATAACGTTTTCCAATCCAGCCTATTCTTTATAATGGAATGATCCTTGGAACTTGTACTCCTGCTGTAATTCCCATTTCTATCTTTCTCCTATAATCCCGAAAACTATGGATACGAAACCCAGGCATTCCCCAAGCACAAGAAATTTTGCGAACATAGTACTCGTTTGATTTTGTGAATATTTTCCCTTGCTTCCTGTGCAATAACTTCATAATCCGTAACGACTGAGTTGAAATCTTAGGAAACGTTCCATTAACTTTTTTATACAAATCTCCTCTTTTGGTTTCTTCCAAAATAATAGTTTTTCCATGCATACAGGACCATTCTATACATGGAATATCTGCACTTCTTATCCCTGTTTCCATTGCAATTCTCAAAAATAAGGAAGTTTCAAAATCCTTTTTATATAGGAATTGATCTGCTATCATCTTGTAATGATCAACAAAATAAATTTCTCCTATCTTTCTTTGTAGTTCTGCCAAAGATATGCTATTCAGCCATTCCAGTTTTCCTCTGTATTTTTCAACAAATATCATCCCCTGCTCAGCTTCAAAAGATTGCCTCAAATCACGGATAGCCTCTGACCAACATTTTCTTTGTCCAGGTAACAATAAACATACCATTTTCTGTAAAAATTTTTCTTCACTATCCGGATTCCACTGTATTAAACGCTTTAGTTCTTCATAGGCTTGATTTACTTTATATTCCATTGTACTATTTCTCATCTTCAGATTCTCCTTCGTATGGCTCTAAAATCTTTGAAGCCCTCTCCACAAACATCCTGTCTGCCCCTGAAATCTCATATTCTTTCCAAAGTGTCTTATGTATCTGTTCCTCTGTTAAATCTCTACACTTTTCCTGCAGCATACGGACAAATGGATATATCATAGTCGCATGAATATTTTTCCCGGATCGTACCATATCTCCTTCCATTTGATATGCTTCCTGTAAGCATTCCAGTATAATGCGAACATCCGTAACACTTTCTCTCATTGTGCTTCCCCTCATCAGGCTTATCCTCCTATTTACATACGTACTCTCAATCCATCTAATCTCGACACGTTCAGTCCAACCAGATACCAGTCATCTCCCATTTCAATTCGGACCGGAACCCAAACATTTTTCACCTTTACATCAAAACATTCCCCGCAATGTAGTCCTCCATAAAAAGATTCCAAATCAAAACGTATATCATACCTCCCTGTTTCAGTATCATAAAACAATGTACCTTCTCTGTGTTCACTCATAATATCTGCCTCCTTAAATTTTTCTTTTACTTAGTAATTACCTCATCTCTATACAGATTGAAGAAATTCCGGAAAAATTTCATAAAAGTTTTTCCGATACCGATAATAGGTAGAAGAAGTTAACCCCAACTCCCGCTGCAGTTGTGTCGGTGTTACCTTCTTTTGTACCACCCTCATAAATTCCTGGTTAAACTTTTCCTGTTCTATAGCCCGTGGTCTTCCTACTTCATCCCATTCACCCGAAGCCTTTTTGCCTCCATACCTTCCTTTTGTCGCTTCTCCTTTTTCTCCATCTCTGCCTGTGCCATGGATGCATAGAGTTCAATCATCATATTATTGATTGTTTCTATCATCATCTTTGCCAGATTATTTTCCATCTGAGACAGGTCAAACAACGTGGTAGGAAGTTCCAATACCATTACCCGAACCCCTTTTTCTTCTAAAAAACGTAGCTGCTTTAAAATCTCCTGCTTGTTCCTGCCAAGTCTGTCCAGCTCTGTAATAATCAGGGTATCCCCTACCCGTAAAACATCTTCCACAAGAACGGTATAACGTGGTCTGTCAAAATTTTTACCGGTTATCTTATCTGTAAAAATACTTTCCAGTTTAATTTTCTGATTTTCACAGAACCTCTTTATTTCTATAATACCTCGGTCCAAGTGTTGTTCCTTAGTACTGATTCTGTGATACCCATAATATGCCATACGTATCCCCCTTTATACATTCCCAAAAAGTCTTAAAATATTTTGGCATATCTCAAAACTTTCTTATATACTTTTTGGAAATAAAAAAATAGCCTATTACATCTCCCATCAAAAAGCATACTTTTTGGGAGGTGACTTTCACTACTTCTGTACGCAAGATGGCATAAAAAAGCAACAAAAAAAGACAGAGGTTTTAAAAAATTTCCTCTGTCTTCAGATCAACTATTCTGGAAAGATGTCCATCTTTTTTCCTTCAAACTTATATCCTACACCTCTCACTGTTTTAATATAGCGGCACTGCTTTAGCTCCGGTTCAATTTTCTTTCTCATACTGGATACCAGGCAGTACACAATATTATCAATGCTTTCCGGCAATTCCTCGTTATAAAGAATCTCAAAAATTTTTTCTTTGGTAAATATCACACCTGGTCTCCCTGACAAAAGCATAAACAATTCATACTCTGCTTTCGTTAAGACGATCTCCGTCTGTCCTCTATAAATCTTATGATAATCCGGATAAATCCTAAAATCGGAATTTTCTTCATCCTCTCCTAGAATGCTTTTTATATTTTCCACTACATATTCTTTGTATCCCAATACAGTTGAAATAGTTACTTTCCCCAAGCTACACTTCCCTTCTGTTTTTCTCTTATGTGAAAATGTTTCACACGGATTCCTTTTAAAAATGGTTCTCCATTCTCCATTCATTGATAAGCTGCACAACCTGTGTTAAATTGGTATACCAGATATAATGTCCTCCATTTACAATATATAGCTGGTGATTACCAGATTCTAAATCCAGTTGGTTTCTATGAGCAGTCTCCCATGCCGGAACATTTTGTACATTCTCTGAAGAAATCATGGTTAATACAGGAAGTGCCGATGGAAATTTTTTATTCTTTATAGAAAGTAATGATTGGTCCATCCCATTTACTTCACTTCTAATCGTATCATTGTTGCTCAAAGAATATGCCTGAATGTATTCCTCCCTATCACTTTCCGTATAAGTATACCCGGAAACCTGTGGTAATGCTGCCCCATATTTATCCGGATCTGTTTTCAATGCAGTCTGGAATTCTTCCAAAGAAGAAAAAGAATTCTTAATTTTCTGAAATTCATCAATTCCCTGCAGCATATATTTCTTTTCCATTTCCATAGCCTCTGCCAGCTCTTCATCATACACCGTATTATCAACAGCAATGAAACCTTTTACTTTTTCCGGATAATTCTGTACAAAATTGAGTCCATATACTCCAGAAATCGAATGTACCAGCAATACACACTGCTCAATTCCCATGGTGTCCAGTGCAACATTCACTTCGCTGTTGATATTATCTACCGTTCGATCTGTCAATGCACCATCACTAAGTCCATATCCAAATGGCTCCACAATCACTACATTAAAACTCTCATCCAAAGATTCTGCCAGAGGTTTAAAATAGATATGGGGTGATGGAACGCCCAGAGCCGGCAGCATCACCAATGTAGTTTTTCCTTCATCTGCAAACTTTTCTCCACTTGCATCCAATTTTCCATACAAAGCAAGATGCATCTTATTCCCTTTCACTGTGATATATTTACTCGCATATCTTATTTGTGTTGTATCCATAGCATGTACCATATTAGAATTTCCTACCAGAAATGCAAACAGCATCGCAATCGTTACAATTCTTGAGATTTGCTTTTTGTATCTTCTCATACGATTCCCCCCTACGTAAATTATTTCAAATATTTTTTCAGTTCTTCTACCTTGTCTAAGCGCTCCCATGGAAGGTTGAGATCATTTCTTCCAAAGTGTCCATAGGCTGCTGTCTGCTTATAGATTGGTCGGCGAAGATCCAACATCTGAATGATTCCTGCTGGTCGCAAATCGAATTCTTTTCTTATCATCTCCACCAGACTCTCATCTGAAATTTTCCCAGTTCCAAAGGTGTCTACCATAATAGAGGTCGGATGAGCCACGCCAATTGCGTAAGACAGCTGAATTTCACATTTTTTGCAAGACCTGCTGCCACAATATTTTTTGCCACATAACGAGCTGCATAAGCTGCAGAACGGTCTACTTTTGTACAATCCTTACCGGAAAAAGCGCCGCCGCCATGGCATGCCATACCACCATAGGTATCTACAATAATCTTACGTCCTGTTACTCCACTATCTCCGTGAGGTCCGCCGATGACAAAACGTCCTGTTGGATTGATGAAAAATTTTGTATTCTTATCTACCAGCTCTGTTGGAATAATCGGTTTCAATACATATTTTTTATATCTTCGTGGATCTGCTCCTGTGTCACATCTGGATCGTGCTGTGTTGACAGAACCACTGCATCCAGCCGGTGCGGAATACCTGCTTCGTCATATTCTACGGTAACCTGGCTCTTACCGTCCGGTCTTAAATATTTCAATATACCATCTTTACGGACTTGAGTAAGCTGACGAGTCAATTTATGTGCCAGTGAGATTGGATATGGCATAAATTCGTTCGTTTCATCACATGCATAACCAAACATCATACCCTGATCCCCAGCACCAATTGCATCAAGTTCTTCTTCTGACATTTTGTGTTCTTTTGCTTCCAATGCCTTATCTACACCCAAAGCAATATCTGCTGACTGCTCATCAATTGCTGTTAAGACGGCACAGGTATGTGCATCAAATCCATAGTCTCCATTATCATAACCAATTTCTTTGATTGTTTCTCTTACCACCTGCTGCATATCTATATATGCATTAGTCGTAATTTCTCCCATTACTAATACCATACCAGTTGTAATTGCAGTCTCACAGGCCACTCTGCTCATCGGATCTTTCTCCATAAGAGCATCCAATATGGCATCTGATATAGCATCACACATTTTGTCCGGATGTCCTTCTGTTACTGATTCTGAGGTAAATAATCTTTTCTCCATAGTAATTTTCTCCTTACATTATATATTTTTATAGTATTTTTAATAATTTCTCTTAGACCTCCATTAATTTTAGGATTATTCTATCACTTTATAAAAATTTCTTTATACTATAATAACAAAAATATCATATTTCATTTGCCAACAAATGTGTAGACTTTCTGTTTAAATCAACATTTTATTTGCCTCGTTGGAAATTTCCTAACTGGCATAATTATTTCATTGAAAAAAGCAGTGGCTCTAAGACCACCGCTCCATTGTATAAACAATATGTTCATTACCTGCCCAAACTATTTCCTCAAAATACAATTTTCATTATACTTATGTAATTGACCACCCAATAATCTTTTCCCAATAATAATCCAAGTATCTCTGTTATATTGATCCATATCCCTGTACAATTCCATAATTTCTTTTCTGTCATTTTGCTCCTGCTGTTGCTGTTCTTCCTCTTTCCTCAATATATAGTCAATTGGAACCCTAAAAAATTTAGATAATGCAAGTAGCATATCTCCTGAAATATTCTCATCCCCATTTTCATATTTACTAATTGTCTGCTGGCTAACTCCTATTTCTTCTCCAAGTCTTGTCTGCGTCAAACCTAATTTTTTCCTTAATTCAGCAATCCGATTCACAAGTATACACCTCCATATATTCATTGTACACATAAATACACCTTGTTTTACTATCATTTATTGTTTTACTACTATATATCGTGGTATACCATGGTATTACTATGATTCAGTAATTGTTAACGGATTTTCAATCTTTTTCAGAAATAGAGTAAGCGCAAAATAATTCGACGGATTGCTTTGTCCTAAAATTCAGTCCATAATAATCATTAGAAAATCCAAGCACTTTACTTCATCTTCTGTTGCTAGAATGATAGGTGAGAGCATTTTACTCGATTCGATTTATGGAGGACTGCTCATGAGAAGCAAAAGAATACCTACAGAAGAACAATACCATCTCATCATGGAATGCCGTCAAAGTGGATTGACAGATCATAATCATACTGCGGAGCAGAAGAAACAGTTTCGTCTTGAAAAAGAAAAGCCGATATTGGATGCGTTCTGGAATTGGCTGGAACAACAGCGCCCAAACAAGGGGGCTCGTTTGGCGAAAGCGGTGAACTATGCCCAAAATCGGAAAGACACTCTGATGACCTATCTGGAAGACGGTCATTGTAGTTTATCTAACAATCTCAGCGAGAATGCAATCAGACCATTTACTGTTGTCCGGAAGGACTGGCTGTTCAGTGCCAGTCCAAAAGGAGCCACTGCCAGTGCTATTGTGTACACTATGGTTGAAATGGCAAAAGCGAATAATCTAAATACCTATAAATATCTGACATATCTTATCACAACGACCAAACGATAAAATGTCAGATGAACAGCTGGAACAGCTTGCCCCATGATTATTCCGATAAGTTTCCATCAGCTGTCCGGTGATATGGAAACCACTTTTTAGATTCACTTTTGTACATATTGAATCATAATTTCTACAAGAATATTCGTAAAGGCTGCTACGCACCGCAGATGCGGCAAGGCCTTGACAAATATTCCCATAGAAATGGAACCGTAATCAAGCACAAAAAAGGCGATTTCCGAGTACCAGAACTCTGATTTCCAAATTTCCGAATTCGTGATTTCGAGCCGCAAGAATATTCACCCCATGGAGCGAGCCTGCGAAAGCTAACTGTCAAAACTAAAATAGAGGAAAACGCTTGCATCTATCATTTTGGTGCAAGCGTAATTTACGAGTAACGTAGCAATATTTTTGCGCTTACGAAATAGAATTATAACTAAAACATACAAAACCGATATCATTATCGTATAGGATTTTGAGACCTCCAAGTAATGCTGTGTGTTTTTTCTGCTTCCATTTCAAATGGATTTAAAAATCTTTTTTGTTGTACTAAAAATAAGCCTTGAAAGGTTGCTATAATTGCACCCTTTCAAGGCTCAGTACGAGTCGCATACTTTTTGCTAATATATCCTTATTTTCTGTTTATTTATTATCACTATTTGAAAACGGTCCCGGCAATGGCGTAAAGTTTGCTGCACATGCATCTCCCACACACCCATTAAGTGGGCAAGCATTAATTCCACATGCTGCTACTCCGCAACCATCTACCCCGCAAACATTAGCTCCACATGCTGCCGCTCCGCAGGCATTTCCACCACATCCTACATCGGCTAAACATCCAACTCCTCCGACACATCCACCAGCTTTAGACTGACCATATCCATTTCCTATGTATTCACTACCCATAACATTTCTCCTTTCCTGAATAAGTATGCGATTCGTTATATAAATAATATATTAGCCATAACATGTAATAACCATGCCAGCTCTTCAGTATACCGTTTTAGCTTTCATAACTTATACTATACGTCCATATCTAATTTATCTAAATCTACTATTTCATCTGATATAGATATAAAATCGGAATTATGCGATATTAAAATAATTATTTTATCTTTTTTATTTCATTTAAATAGGCTTGTAAACATCTTATACTCTCTTCATCTAATGCAGATGTCGGTTCATCTAAAATAATTACCGGTGAATTTTTGTAAAATGTCCTCATTATAGAAAGCTTTTGTTTTTCTCCTCCAGACAAATTTGAATTTTTTTCTTCAATGGTGCTTTCCAATTTCTGTGGCAGACTTTCTATGAATGAATACAAATTTATCTTTTTTGCTATATAAAATAATCGCTTTAAATCTATGCCACCCTCACCATCCATTGATACATTATATTTTACTGTATCCGCTAATAACACTGGCTCTTGCTCGCATATTCCAAAACACATTTTTCTCGTTTTATAAACATCAATCTGATCTAATGATAAATCATCATAATATATCTCACCTTCATATTCTCTATTATAGAACCCTATAATCAAATCTACCAATGTGCTTTTCCCTATTCCATTTTTTCCGATGATGGAATATATTTTTCCTTTTTTAAATTCTAAACTAATATCACGGAAAATACATTTCTTACCATAATAAAACATTATATTCTTCAGTCTGATTTGACCAATATCCTTTAACTCTACCCCAGCATTCTCATCACTCTCTAAATCTAATATCTGCTTTAATCTTGTATATGCTACTTTATTGTCCTGTATTGTCTTTGTTAACGAAAAGAAATATCTCGAAGCTTCCATCATTATCCCAAAGTAACTCAACATAATTGTTAATTGACCTACACTAAGTTTACCTCTAATAACTAATGCCCCTCCCATTATAAAAATTCCTATTTGAGCTAAGGACATCACTAAAGAATCCAAACTTGAAAATAAATACGAAATTTTTTGATATTGGAGACTTACTTTTAAAATATTTTGAAACTCTCTCTTTAACCGACTTAAAAAAGATTCATATATAGCCTGCATTTTTACAAAAAGGATATTATCAAATTGTTCGAATAATTTCGAAAAATAATTTGTTTGTGCTTCTGTCAAAATAAATTGTGCTTCGAAAAGGATTTTCTTTAATATTTTATACGACAATGCATACGCACCTATTATAGCTACGAATAACAATGTAATATTGCTACTAAATTGCACCAATAGAGAAATGGAAAATAAAAGTTTTAAACTATTTATTAATATCCCCTGTACAATATTGATACAAAATGTGATGAGCTGATTAGAATCATTATTGACTCTTTGGTTTAAATAAGCCATGTTCTGCTTTTTTAAGAATGAAACTGGCAAACGTTGTATGTGACGTATCACATCACTATTCAATTCATAGCCCATTTGAGTCTGCATCTTTATGTATACTCTATTAACAATATACCCTATCAACTGATTAATAACAAAAAGTCCGAAAAAAACAAAGCAATATTGATAAATTTTACTGATATCATCAGCCACTATCAAATAATCAATAAAATTGCCACTTATGTAGGGAGAAATCATAGAAAATATACTACTTGTTAGACACAGAAATCCATACCAAATCACGCAATACTTATTTTTAATCAGATACTTTCTACACATTTTAAAAATGCTTACCATAACTTCTCCCTCAGATTACTAATCACAATTTTATTCTGGCCTTTTTGGGATTATCCATAAAATAGAATACTGACAATTCTTCCCCTTTTTTGGGGCAATTAGTACCTACGCCAATAAATTTTCTTTTTTTATAATTAACACCGGAAACACTATATTGCACAGTAATAACCGTAGGAAAATCAGCTCCATCTAATAAATGTGTTCTAATAGGTTTTTTATTAATTTTCAACCACCATAATCTATTAGTTGAAATTACTTTTCCTTTGGTGCAAGCTCCATACATATTACCTCCAATTTTATATTTTCCCCTTAAAATACCGTAACACTTGCTTTTCAAGTACGCCTTTTACTTTAAAGCACCCTTTCGAATGGTAGCTATTAGTCTCGTTATAGCTAACGACCCCGCATCCACCACCACAAGCTGGCAAATATACACATTCTTTACATTCTTCATTCTCTAATGGGTTATGAGACATCCAATCATAATATGAATACTTTATGTTATCAATATTACCGTTCTCATTAATATTCCCCATCAAATGTTGCTCATCCCCTGCATGTTCCCAACATTTATATAATTCACCATTGGGAGTAACTGTAAACTGACTATCAGCATATAGTCCACAATAAATCCATCTATGAAATGGTTTTGTATATAAAGTAAACCCTTCCATTTCAGCCTTACTCCATAGTTTACTCAATACTTCTCCTACAATACTTTCACTTAAACAATTCCCCGAATATGCAGAACATGCTTGTGTAGAACCTCTAACGATTCCAAAGTCAACATTGCAATTTGTTAAACCTTTTCCATTACTCCCAAGATACTCCAAAAGCAAACTCACTTCATCCAAATTATTCTTATCCACATTGATTCTTATAACAGTATGTATATCAGCACTTTTATTGTTCAGCAATTCTAACGCCGAAATAATCTGTTCAAATGAACCTTTTCCATCCTTATATTTTCTTCTTGCATTATGCGTATCAGGCATACCATCAAGAGTTATTTGTATCTGTTGGCAATTATAGTTTATTAATTGATTTACTATTTTAGCTGTTAATAAAGTTCCATTTGTTATTATCCCTGATGCAAACTCTATATTTTTTTCCCCACAGAATTTCTTTAACTCATCTAAAATATAAAATCCACAATCTATGTTAAGTAATGGCTCTCCACCAAACAGATTAATATACATACTTTTTGAATTTCTTGTCTTTGCTTGGTTTATCATAAATCCTATAAATCTATCTGCTGTTGCTTTATTCATTCTTATCGTTCTACATCCTGCTCCTTCATAGCAATATATACATGCTAAATTACATGCCCAGGTTAGCAGTACTGTCGATGATAATGCATTATTATTGAACCTTGTTTGGTTTTGAATATAACTGAAATACCTATTTTCTTCAACCTGATCATCCACAATAATTCCTTTTTCCACAAAATCATCATATAATTCTTTATTGAGTTGATCCAGTAAATTATTCTCAATCATTTCTGCAACATCTATAGATATTTTAAAGCACTCTCCTGAAAGCGTATTAAATAAAATTCTTTTATCCCCTTCTTTGATTATCAAATTAAACTTTGAAAATTTCATGTACACTTCCTCCTATTGCCTACATAAAATTATAATATTTTTTTACTTTAAAGATACTTGTTACCTCAATTACATCTCCTTAATCATCATGTCATCGTAAATTCTTTAGGATTCGATACTTAGCCATGCGCTTCCATCAATACAATCATTTAAACAATCTACCTGTATTTTACCGCAATCATCACTGTACACATTAACTTCTTCCTCTGTCAGCTCCAACTTTTCATTCATGCTATTACCTCCTTAATTTTCCGTATGTAAAACTATTTTAAATATATCCCTTTTCTGATGTATCAGCCACAACTTATGTTTATTTTGCATTTTTTTCTTCCTATATGGATTCTCTATCTTTCTCATATGCATTTCTTTATTTTTTCAAGATATTGAACATAACTTTCAAGTTTTTCTCTATTTTTCTCTTGGGATTGGTAATAAAACAGCACATATTTAAACATTGCTTTTGCAAAAGTACATTTATAGTCATATTCGTCTTCCGAAGCCATACATTTCCCCCCACATATATAACGATAATCACATTCTTTACATATTTCTTTATAGTCAACACAGAATAACTGCTTTATTTCAGATTGCTTTAATAAACACTCTTGAGTTTTTAAAATCTTTTCAGGATTATCTATAAGTATATCTCCCATTCGAACCTGGTTCTGTTCCATACACTGACACATATAAATATCGCCTTCTGGGAAAATTGCCATAACTTTTCCATAACCCCCACAAGAATTTCTTACCTGAATCCTTTGATAAAAGGCTCCTCCTATTTTTTTATCCTCGTACCCCTGCTTCAATATATATTTTGCTATCTTCAGGTTCATATCAAGATGTTCCATATCTGTTAAAATTTCAGAGTTTTCTTTCGCCCTACCCACAGATGAAACAATATTAAAAAGAACATCAATGTCATATTTAGCTGCTATATCAATCACTCTATACAAATCCACTTCATTTGTTTTCTCATAAATGAAACTAAGAACCACCTTTATTCCTGCTTGCTGACACATCTCTATATGATTAATTAGCTGCTGCTCCTTTTCAGGTGTTCCAAACATGTGCATAGTACTGAAGTCTATTTCATTTATATACCCTTTGAGTTGTTCTGTTAAGTCCTTGGTAATAGCAAGGCCATTGCTCTGCAGTGTAATTGGGCAGGTCAAACCATTTCCCAAAGCTTTTGCAATTTCCACAATTTGATCTTTAATCAGTGGCTCTCCACCTGTAAGAATCATTTTATGTGGTTTATTTTTTTGAAAGAACGGAATCACCTTATTCTGTATATCCTCCAGCTTAAATTCTTTTTCTGGACGCAATTTGTCGTTTGCACTAATCGCACAAAAATCGCAATTCATATTACATTTCCTAGTTACCATCAAATATACCGTATTGATTTTCTCATGATTATTTTCTATTTCCTTTATAAATTCAGTTTGCTGCTTCCATACAGAGAATAACTTTTCCTGAAACTCTGGTTTATCTAAATTATCAGCAAATCTTTTACTTACCCCCAGGCAGACTTTTCCTACTGGATCAATTAAAGCCACTTTTTCTCCCTCTGTAATCTTAATAAACTCATTCATTCTACTTTCCATGGCGTAAATATCTCCTTTCATATTCTTGTTTCAACTTTTCAAGCTGTTTTTCGGTTAAGTTTGTTTGAATCAGATGATACATCCACTTCGTCACTTCACAATTCACTTTTATAGGTTTATATACATTCTGGTGAATTTCATAATTTGCCATCTGGCATCCTCTTGTTTTGCAATGTCTAAGATATTGACATTCTTGGCACATCGCATCCTCTCGATCCTCTAGATAAATAATTTCTCGAATTCTCGGAACATCCAATCCTTCTTCTACAGAACCGATTTTAAACTCTGGAAGTTCTGCACAAGTATAAATCCCACCATCTGTTGTTACATAGCAAGTTGTCAAACCCGCCTTACATGCATAAAATGGACATGGAATCAGGAATGATTTCAGATATTGTTCCCAGAGATTCCAGAAGATTACTTCTTGATTTTTTTGTATATATGCTTTATATAAGCCAAATACTTTCTCTATCTGCTTTCGTAATCCCTGTATCTGCTCATCACTCCAGGAGCAATAATAATCAATTCCTGATTCTAATTTTTTAATTCCTAAATCAAGCAAAAACTGGAAACTTTCTGCATAATATTGATAGTTATTACTTGTCACAACACTGGCTACAGAAATCTGATTTCCTGTTTCCTGCTCATATTTTCTCAATAACGGAAGATTCTTTATGATATTTTCAAAACTTCCATTTCCTGCATAGTCTCTCCTGTTCAAATTCTGAACATACTCAGGACCATCTAAACTCACCTTCACCTCAAATGTATTTTCCACAAAAAAATCAATTACTTCATCCGTAACTAACGTTCCATTTATCGTAGTACTGAACTTGCATATTAAGTTTGTTTCCTGGCATTTTTTCTTCGCATAATCTATCGCATCTTTCATCAGATTAAATGCCATAAGAGGTTCCCCTCCAATAAAGTAAACCATAAGTGTCCGATCATGCTGTTTATTTGCTTCATGCACAGCAATATCGATTACCTTTTGAGCCGTTTCTAAACTCATGTATGTATTTTTCTTCTCGCCCAGATAACAGTAAGTACAATTCAAATTGCACTTATTTATAATCTCTAATGACAATGTATACATTTTCCTGCCTCCTAAACTGTAAATTGGTTCAAATTTCTATTTGTTTTCTTCTGGAAATCCAATCTTTCCACCATATTAAATAAGGGATATCGCAAAATAATTTCTGTCTTCGGATTTTCCATGGCATATACCCTGATTCTCTCTTTATACTCAAATATTTCCTGATAATTGTTGTGATCAATAAATAGCACAGGATACTGTTTTGCTGTTTTTATATTTCTCAATTTTTCCATTCCACTTTCAAAAGTATCACATCTCTCTGTTCTCGTTACTTCCCGTATAAAACGCTGCTCTAAAGGTTCTTCTATACGATTCGTTAGAAAATAGCACTGTTTCTGCTTCAATGTCTGATATGGATAATAGTTATTCAAAGTATTGAAAGTAAACTGTAAAATTGCCTGTTGATACTGTTTCTCATAGTTACTCAAATAGCCTGTTACCACAGCACAGGCAAGGCTATTTCCTGGATGCAGCACCGGTATTCCTAAATGATATAAAAAGAAAAGCCCACAAGAAAAAATCACATCATTTTTCTTTTCATCATATTGAAGAACTTGTACCGGGTTCTCCATATCCAGGCATCTTACCCCCATTACAAAGGGGAAGGAAGCCGGATAGGTTTCTTCTGCTTTCTGATTGGAATATGCAGCCACAATCAAAATCCCCTTTTCTGTAGCTGCTCTACACACTTCCTCTATTTCTTTGTGATATTTGTACTCATCTCCTATACTCATATTAATTATGTCTACCTGTTCCTCTATCAGTAATTCAATACCTTCTATCATATCCAGAACCGTACTCTTTTTATTCTTCCTCACGATGGGTACCAGAACAATTTCAGCTTCTGGGTTTTCCTTTAAAATAAAAGAACAGACATATTCCGCATGGGTAAATCCAAAGGCATCTTTGCTGTATTCCTGGTCTTTCCACTTGCAGTCTATTTTTACAATTTTCTTATCCATAAAAAAAGGATTATCAAAAGATCCATTGGAATCCAACACACCTATCCTCACTTTTCACTCACCTGCCTTATATGCATCTTTTCCAAATCCACGATAATATCCGCTTCTCGCAATTCTTCCAGATTATGCGTAGAAAAAATAATAATTTTATCCCCTGATAATTCATGCAATAATTGGTAAAAACGCCCTCTTCGCTTTTCATCAATATTCGCTGTCGCTTCGTCAAAAATCAGAATTTGTGAATTTTTCAAAATATTCCTCATAATATCCAAACGCCGCCTTTGTCCCTCTGAGAAATTGCATGGATCTATCTTTATCTCGGTATCCCATACCATTTCTAAAGTATGGATTTCATCATACAAATCCAAGCACTTTGCCACTGTATCCATTTCTTGCTCCGAAACAATATGTAGTAATCCCATATTCTGTCTTACCGTATCATTGAAGAACTGTGTACGCTGCATAACATATCCTGTATTTTTCCAATAGCTGTTAATATCTAATTCCTGCAAATCTGTGTTATTCACAACTACTTTTCCTTTTGTCGGTTGATACACACCTGTTATAATTTTGAACAGAGTGCTTTTGCCTTGTCCACTTTTTCCATGAACTCCGTAAAGAGTGCCTTTTTCGAACTTCAAATTGAGCCGGTCAAATACCTTCTTATTCGACTCTGTATAAGAAAAGCTCATCTCTTCTAAGGAAATGTTGTTAACTGTTGTTACTTCCTCTCCATCTCCTTGTTTCTGATCCGGATACTGAAGCAGACCATTGATATCCTTTAAGGAAACTACGGCTGTATGGTACTCGTTAGCAAATTGTGCAATTCCAATAATAGGATTCATAATAATTGTTTGGTAATTCATCAATGCCATAATGGTACCTATGGTCATATTCTCTTTAAATACTTCTTGTGCACCTACTACCCAAATTATGACTGTTCCAATAAACTGAATTACAAGTATCGTAGATGTATTCAATATGTACAATAAATTCTGGCGATTCGTCTCTTTTTTATATTTCTGGTTGTTCTCAAAGTACCTATCATGCACATATTGCCCACATTGAAAGAGTCTTGTAATAAACCAATTATCATAGGTATTTGTTAGCACACTGGTGATACTATTGTATCCTTCCAGAACTTGACTACTGGTTTCCTGTATCAATTTTCCAAGAATTCTGCTGATAAAAGGAACGCTGACAAGTAAAATAATATTAGATACGGCAATTCCCTTATGGATAGAAAACATATACGGAGGAACCACTACCAGGATAACAATATTAGAAATCAGTGTAATAATGCTTGTGATACCACATTGTTTCACTGCTGAAACATCTTTATCCACTTTTAGCAAAATGTCACTTAGCTTTATCTTCTCAAAAAAATTTACACTTACTGTTGATAATTTATCTTCTACCTTTTGTCGCATATCTGCTGCTATCTCTTCCGATATGACAGCCACAACATAACGCTGTACATAATTCATAAGGTAGTTTAGAAGTACCATTCCCAGGAACACCGCCAGAAGGAACATAAACGCAGATAAACTGGTACTTTGCGGATTTCCCAAATCATCTATCACTTTTCCTTGCAGTTCTGGACGCACCAAAGAAACCCCAGCTGTCAATACAATTATTGCTATCGTTAAAATGTAATAAGGTAGTAGCTTTTTCTTAAAAGCATACTCTTTTAAAAATCCAAGATATGCACGTTTATTTTTACTTTTCATCTTTTAACCTCTGGGCAATCTTCTCACCAAACTCACTGAATTTTAAATTTTCCTCCTGGATATAGTCTATATACACGCCTAATTTTTCTCTAATTATTTCAATCGGCTGCTGTAAATAATATCCAAGAATTTGTACCATTGCCTTATAAAAGATATGTTCAAAGATGCACTCTGCATCCGATGGTACATTAATCTTCCCTGTATTGATAAAATTCATATATCCGCATTTCATACCATGACAAAAATCTCGGATTGTACATCCCTTACACTTCGGATCGGTTTTATCAAAATTAGATATCGCTATTAATTTTGCCTTCCTTATATCAACACCTTCCTTAATATTGCCTATACAATATTTTTCATTGCTTGTAAGAAATCCACACGGGTATATCTGACCATTCGGAAAAATCTTGAAATTTCCAATTCCAGCATCGCACATACCAAAGCAGTTTCCAAAATCACACAACATATTAAACATTTTTCCATCAAATTGATCTATGTTAAAAATTCTGCCCGATGCTGCCTCATCCAAATAGTACTGCAAAATTTGTCCCACCTGCTTCTCAAATTCTATCTTCAGATCATCAGATATTTTTAAATATACATCCATAATCATACCGATGTTATCCAGACCATGCTCATGCAGATAACAGATGTTTTCGAACATATGCGGAATGGTATTTTCTGTGACCGTCATTCTTACAGAAAAATTCAAACCACTATCCTTTATCTTCATGATATTCTCAAAAATTTTGTCATAGCAAGAAACTCCATCTTTCGCAACCCTGTTCAAATCATGGGTTTCCTTATTCCCATCAAAACTAAGACGTACTGTAAAATGATTTTCTTTCATAAATGCAATGACTGATCATCCATCAGGGAACAATTGGTAGTAATATAATACTTTACTTCCCTTTCCGGATAATTACTTTGGATATAGGATGCTGCCTGGTAAATTAAATCTTTCTTCAGCAAAGGCTCACCGCCTAAAAAATCAATTAAGACTTTACCTCTATCCCCATAATTCATCATAAACTCCAAAGAGTCTACAAGTGTTTTTTCATTTAACTGATAATGGTTATGGTAATCCTCATAACAATACTGGCATTTAAAATTACAATCTGTCGTTATATAAAGCGTAAAACTAAACATTAATATTTCTCCTTTGCTTGTATTTTAAAAATAATTGTAACCAACTTTTTACATTTATCCATATAATTTGCTTATTTTATATATTTCAGTGCTTACTCTAAAAAAGATCGGGTAATCAAACTTTTTGAGTGGCTATGTTCGTGAGGGTTTTTCATGAGGGGCGTTTATGATGAGCTGGTTTGAGGGGACATCGTGAGGGTTTTCTCCTTTGATCTGCTTGTTCACTCAAAATATCATAATAAAAATACCTGTCAAGGACTTGCTGCAATACAGTGCGAACACGCATCCTTGACAGGTTTTCTTATTATGATGAATAATAATCAAGCCAGATAAATGGTAAGAATCTGGCATACTTCACCAGACCCTCATAATAAACCCTCAAACTAGGCCCTCACGAAGAACCCTCATTAACTCCTATCAAAAATTAATGAGACCCTCATTAAGTTTGGCAAACCCTCACGAAGTTTGATTATCCAAAAGATCCTGGCATTTGATTTCTCAATACCAAGACCTTTTTAACATTATTTATAAATTCCAACTTCCTTACCAAATTTATACATATATTGAGTTACCGTCTGTATAGCATGCTGTACAGATTTTCTACCTGCACTATCATAGGAACTTTCCTTTTGAGCCTCCGCCACAAGCCCTTTCGCATATTTTGCTGCAGAATACATCAAATCTCCTGTTGATGTATTTAATGCGGTTGTATATACGGAGGAACCAAACGAACTACCTGCTATTGTGTAAGATTTACGGTTTTTATCAACATATTTTTCAAAAGCGGAATGATTGCTGTTTATCGCTGTCAAGTTCGATGCATGATGCGGTTCGTTTAAGTCCGATACATAATGGGTGCCTTTTCCTAAGTTTGACATAGCCAATTGTACATCCCCTGCACGATACGCATTTACTGCTGCCTGAAAATATGACTCTGCTCTTGTCCTAGCTGTCGGAGATTTTTGGCCAAGCCAGTTTTTTCCAGTATCAGGATCATAAAAGTGTCCTGCAAAAGTTCCTGCATCTGTTTCATTTCCAAGTTTATCCGGCCAGTCGGTTGCCTCCATAAGGATAGATGAGTTCAGCTCACCATTGAATGCACTATTTCCTTTATCATTGCTCAGAATTTTAAGTGCGTTTGCAACAATATACTGATGTGTATGATCTACCCCGCCAGACGAAAATCTTTCATCTGGATTTGTACCATGCTCAATCGGAACTCCTTCCCCGTAAAGTTCATCTGAACCATTCGCAATATCCTGCACTTTCGTTGGAAGTTCTGGCTGTTCCGCTGCCATAACTGGCATCGTTCCCAATAAAGCCCCCACTGATACCATGGCAATAAATAGTTTCATTTTTTTTCGCATACCCATGCCTCCTCTTCTTTTTTCTTTATCTTACATCTTAATTTAAAAAAGAAAACAATATTTGACTAAATTGCGTTTTTTTAACCTTATTTGGATATAAAAAGTGATACTTACTTTCGTAAATACCACTTATTATTCTATACTTCGATAGGAATAAGAATCGATACTGAAAACATATCATCCACCACATTAAATGATACCTCTCCCCCATATTCTCTCACAACACGCCTAATATTCTTCACTCCAAATCCATGATTTTTTTATCTTCCTTTGATGTTTCCATTACCGAATTTCCACGTAAAGCTTCTGCCTGGCTTTCTCTCAAACTGTTTTCACATATAATAGATAGAAATCCTTTTATTTTTCTAGCCTTTAGCTGTACTAAACATTCTATTTTCGGATTATCCGCTTTCATGAGTTGGCATTCTCGTAGTGCATTGTCGATTGTATTTGAGACAATCACACATAGATCTTCATTTTTAACTCGCTTAAATGGTGTAAAGTCTGTAAATACTTTAAACTCAATCTTTTTTTCAAGAGCTTCCAGTCTTTTTGCATGTAATAGGTTATCAAGAAATGCATTGCCTGTTTTATAATAGCTTTGATAAATGTCCAACTTACTTTCAATTCCATCTATGTATTCTTGCTTCTGTTGATAATCCACATTCCCTCTTAATGCCTCCAAATGATTTTTAATATCATGAGAAATCTTTCTAATGTTTTCCATATCATTGGATTGTTTCATATAATAATCGTATTGTAAACTCATCTCGCTAATCTGCAAGTTCTTTTCATTCTCAATCTTTTTAACATTCAAATAATTTTCAAGAACAACAATATTACAAACCGTCCCCATAAACACCACAATACACACAACTATAATAGTTATTATTGACCATACATTGTCAACAATCATCCTTTTGTCGTTATATAACTGATCCGCACATATTGCCATTACTACTATATTGATAAACAACGGAATAATAATTGTAACAACGTTCAGTCCAGAAAGTAATAATGGGATTTTATTTACAATCTTTTTTATTACCAAATTCCCAATAATAATTACTATTTCAGCAATCAAAATCATATGGATTTGATATTTTTCAGACAGATCTGCTAATATTCCATCACTACTATATCTATAGAAAAAAATGCAACTAATCAGTTGACCTAAAAGTATAACTGATAAGAAAACGCTCCCAAGTAATAAACAATATTTTATACTATACTGGAATAGAAAATGTCCTATAATCATAACTATAATGATAATGCTTACATAATTATATACAATATGTAGTTCTGCTCCATTCGCCATCATTCTAAAAAGCACTAAACTCACAACGCAAATAATTAACGAATACCTACTCCTTACAGCATTATACCTTCTACTTTTTCTTTCACCGAGCATGAGATATAATATTAATAAAATATTGAGTACAGAAAATATGTTTTTTAATATAACTTGTCCGTGCACCTTAAACAGCTCCTCCCCGTTCCGCCATTTTCTTCATAAGGTTCTGTTTTCTGGAACGTGTAATATATATTTTGTTTCCAGAATAAAGTGTTACAGTGAGATCATATAATGATTCTATGCAATCTACATTGACAATAATTCCGTTATGGCAACGAACAAAGAAGAACTGTTCTAATCGTTCTTCCAAATCTTTCATCTTAAAATATCCTGCTTCTTTCTTTCCACTTCTTAAATGAAACAGTACTTTCCGATTTATTGTTTCAATATATTCGATATCTGAAAGAAATAGTTTAAAATAACCTTTTTCATTTTTTAATGCAATATATCTCTGTTCATATGTATTCAGTTTTCGTAGTGCCCGGTTCATTTCACAATTTATTTGGACTTGTGTAATCGGCTTCGTAATAAAATTTTGCACGTCATACTTATATCCAGCTCCCACAAATTCATTATGCGAAGACACAAAAAGAACAATTGACTTTTCATCATGCTTTCTTATAATATCCACTAATTCCATACCATCCATAGCTGGCATTTCTATATCTAAAAAGAAAATCTGGAATTCTTCTTTTAAAGATTCCATTAACTGCAATGGCTTAGTATATTTTTTTATTATAAAATCCTGCTCATTTTTCTTTTCATAAACTTTTAACATTTTTTCTATTGTATCTATAAAACATTTTTCGTCATCACATATCGCTATTTTTATCACTTTCATCACCCATTTGTCTTTTAAACATATTTTCTACTTGTGCTTCACTTAATCTCCTGCCAAGCGTTAGCAAAGTGGTCTTATTTGCCTCATCAAGTTGCTTATATATTTCCCACAATTCTTCTCCCTGTGAACTAAACAAATTATTCTTTTCTTCATAAATAAGAATATCGACAGGAACATGGAATATATCTGCCAATTTTATCAGAAGGTTACAAGGTATATTTTCAATCCTCGCCTTCTCAATCCTACTGATTGTTTGCTGACTAGTTCCCAATTTTTCGCTTAATTCGCTTTGAGAAATTCCCAATTCCTTACGTTTCTTCCTAATTATATTCATTTTTATCACCACTTTTACTATGATTTTCAATCAAATACCAGCAAAACAAGTATTTATGATGTCTTATAATAAAAATAACGCATTTTTACTAATTTATCAAGTTTATTTTATCCTATTTTTTTATCATACTTATTCCATAAAGTTATTTTTTTCTTTTCAAAATAGCACATATCTGGATTATATCCATTTATCTGATTACTGTATGATAGATTGTTCATAATACATTTACAGCTCTGACATTTGGCATGTATATTACACTTTAAACAAGCATTACTTTGGTTTGCTAATTCCCGATATTCTTTTATTTTTCTTACGGAGAAACCTTTCCCCACATCTCCTAAACACCCACTAGACTCTAAATTAGCTGCACATCCATAAATCCCACCATCTGTTTTCACATATATTTGGATTAACCCCACTCCACAGAATCCGGAATTCACGTATTCTTCTCCATATTTTTTTAAATCCAATATTGGTGCCCACAAAAATGCTTGTCCGTTCTCTTTTTTCTTTATATAATAACATAAAATATTTTCCCATTCCTGCCCCAATTTATCTAATTGCTCAACAGTCCACCTATGTGTAACATCTATAGAAGAATCTACGATACTAAAATGTAAATCTTCTACTAGATGTTTAACAGACTTAAAAGCTTCCCAGTAATTATTCTGAGTAACTACATGAGCGACCTGAATATATTGTTTTGTTCTCTCTTCGTACTCTCTAAAGTAACTTATATTCTGCATTATATTCCTATAACTTCCTATACCATGTTTTGTTTTGCGATTTCTGTCATGAGTTTCCATTGTTCCATCTATGCTCAATTTTAAATGAACTCTATTATTTACTAACCATTCCAAAATTTCATTATTCATAATTGTACCATTCGTGGTAATGGAATAAGAAACCGCAATTGTTCGTTTCGCAGCCTCCTCTTCAATATGTTCGACCAATTTCCGTAAAAGTGCAAAACTAATTAACGCTTCTCCTCCTACAAAATCAACCCACAAGCTTTTATCCTTATGCTTTTCTACATTTAGAAAAGCTATTTCTATCCCTTTACAGGCAATTTCTTCGGGCATTATCTGATTTGTTTTCTCTCCAAGATAGCAATAGTCGCATCGTAAATTACAAATTTGATTTACCTCTAAAGTAATCGTATACATCTCTTTCCTCCAAAAAGTAACCGCACAGCCTATCCATTTTTCAGATAGGTATGCGGTTCTCTAATTTAGCTTGCTGCATTAATATAAGATCCTGGGAACGGCCAGGGACAATCAGTTAAACATCTCTGTGTTCTTTCTGAACAGCCGGAATAACTTTCTATTTCTTCTTCTGTTATCTCCACTTCTTTTTGATATTCCTCTGTCGTTTTAATTTCCTGCATATCCTTTCTCTCCTTTCAATATCAGTAAGTATGTCCAAACTATACTCTGCTTTTTCCTATATATCAACATTCCATGTCTAAATCGACTTTTTTTTTTTGCATAAAATATTTAATCTACCTATTTCCTACATAAATAGCTAATTCTTTCATAAATTCTTCTTTTTTATATTTACTCACCGGAATCTCTTTTAACTGTTGATTCTTATCCTTAACGAGTACGCTATCATTCTTTAAACCTTCTACATAATCAAAATTTACTATGTAGCTGTTATGACATCTGAAGAATAATTTTCGGCTTAATCTTTCCTCCAGTTCCCTCATCCTTTGGCTACTTTGTATTTCTCCCTTATTCGTATGCAGAATCAATAGTTTGTTCCTTACCTGTATGTAGATTATATCTGAAAGCTGTAGCGTAATCAATCCATCTTGGCACTTCAAAAATAATTTTTCCTCTGCACACAACAATTTCTTTTTATATACTTTATTTAAAAGGTATTCTACCTTTTTATATAATAATGGCTTTGATAAGAAATCCTCTGCATCCACTTCAAAACCTTTCCCTGCATTTGATATTGTGTAAAAGGATGTACAAAATACTATTACAACATTTTCATCTATACTTCTAATTCGTTCTGCTGTTTCAAACCCATCTAATTCCGGCATAGAAACATCCAAAAAATTATGTCAAACTTCTCTTTTGAAAGTTTAATAACAATTGTGAGCCACTTCCGTATGCAGTAATTTTAACCTTTAGATGGTTTTCATTGCCATAACGTATTATATAGTTCTCCATTTTTTTGTTATAGTCTGTAATGTCATCACACAATCCTACTTTAATCAACCTATTCCCTGCCTTTCTGATGTGTCAATAATCGTTGAATCAAAATATCTATTGTTAATTTATTTTCCTCACAAAGATTTCTATATTTTTCTAATAATGCCCATTCTTTCTCCGTTATATTTTGTTTCTCATCATGATTTCTGTTTATTTTATCTAAACCCTTTTTATTCTGTTCCCTTCCCATGAATACATCCTCCTTATCTTTTTATAATAAATGTCCTCATTGATACTAGTCTAGTTTTCTTGTATAGATTGCCCTTTTTATTGCCTACTTGGTAATCACAACATTCTTTTATTATCGTTCAGCTCTCTATAATATACGGAAGAGGCGTACCTTACCAGTCACGCCTCTTCCTATACTACTATAATACTATTCTACATCTCTAAAATACCGTATGCACTTCAGAAATTCTGCTGTCAATTCCTGATACAGATCTTCATCAAAAATCCCTTCTACCAAAGCATTTTTAATTAAAAGTGGTCGGTACATTTCAAATATTTCCAGAATAGCATCTTCATCCCCTCGACGTGCCCGGTATAACAATTCTTTAAAATTCATGATTTCTTTCCTCCCATTCTCTTGCGTATTTTCCGGATAGCCCAATAATATGCACCTTTACATCTTTCTTCCGACATCTGATTCAAGATGCTCATTTCTTTAAATGTATGTTCCTCAAATACATGCTGATAAATAAGCTTCCGTTCTTCTTCCTGCAAAGAAAACATGGCTTCTATAAGGCTTATATCCGTCATTTCGTTCCACTCTGGATATATCCCCTGTGCTTCTTCCATAAGCAGTTGTTCTTTCTGCTCCAATTCCAGCCTTTCCTCTGGAGAAATATCCGCATCTGTATATTCTTTATCTTCCAGATTTTCCTCTGCAAATAATATTTTCTGCTGCTTTTCCAGATACCGAAGTCTTTTTCCCCTTATAGATGCCAGCAAGTAAGCAGTGAAATAATTTCTTGTTTTAGATCCATTATATTTTTGTTCTTCTTTCATTTTCTACCTCCGAAATTTGAAATCAATAAGTTTCCAAATTTCAGAGGTGGAGATCTGCATCTGTGAAGGATATTTTTATTTTGGTAAAAGAAAACGCCGAACCACATTTCTTCTGGCTCGACATCATTCTTATTCCATGCATTATCCTGCACAGTGGCTTTATAGATTAACGCATATACTGCATATAAATAACCCTTTTGGCACCCCTGCAAAAACAAGATTTTTTTGACGAAACATTACACAAATACCTTGTCTTTCCTTGCAGCATGGATGCTCCTCCTTTGTAGGTTCTCCTGCCCCGCAATCCACATTATATTGCGTATCTTCATGCACTATAATGCGTTTCTCTTACTATCAATCTACGATAAAATAAAACAATAAGTGAGGTGATGCGGATGCTGATGGATACCGTCAAGAAAAAATTAGGCTATATGGTAAGAAGTGAACGAGAAAGGCGTGGTCTGTCACAAGCAAAACTTGCAGAACAAGCCGGTGTGTCCACCCGGACCATTTCGGATATTGAAACCTGTAATGGCAATCCGGAACTTGCAACTTTAATCCCAATCGCTCAATTTCTGGATATTTCAATTGATGCAGCTGTTCAGGATGAGCGAAAAGAACCGGACACTACTACCTATCAGATTATGAAAGAACTGCAAAACTGCTCTGAAGACGAGCGGCAAATTGCCCTACGCACCTTGCGTGGGCTTCTTTCTGCATTGAAAGAAAAGGATCCACTCAATTAAGCCTTTTTCTGACAATATCTGATTTTTGATTATACGGATGAAATCTGTGAGAAACCTGTGCGGAATCTGTGGGGTTCCTGTGAATTGGCATAAATGTGCAACAAAAAAGAAGCACTCAAAATTTGATGCTTCTTTTTATTTTCTATCTATTTCTAAATGCACTCATTGCATCTCTAACGCTTTTGGCAACTTCAGGTGCAAAGACAAATTCAGATACCTTCTGTTTCTCTATTACCTCTTCCTTTGTTCCTTCTTCAACTTGAATATTCTCCTTTTTTGAAGAATAGTTCTGCATTGCTTTTTCCACCTCTTGCTTTACCAATTCCAACATCATAATCTGCAAAGCTTCTTGGTTCAATACAGCCCCTTCTTCTGTTCTGCCGCCATCTATATGAGTTACCACTGCTGATGCGATTAAGTCGGCTTTGTCCCTTACGGCGTTTAAAATCTCTACTGCACGTGCATGAGTTGGTTTCGTTTTATCAAACCCAAGTGTGAATTTATAAGGATTCTTTTTCTCCACATTAATCACACTCCCCTACATAATCTGGAACAGTCTGTCATATCCTTTGGCATTGGCAGAAATATCCTCAATAAAAATATATTTCCCCAGACGGTCTGATTGTTCCAGGAAATGGCTCAATAGCTTTGCACCGCCTCCAATAAATACCGTATATGCTGCTTTGGTATCTATGCCTCTTTCTCGAATACTGTTCAGCAGATCTTTTACAAAATCCTGCACCATACCTTCTGTCATACGGACTACAGCCTCTTCATAAAACTCTGTGTTTCCCTGAAGGATACTGTCAATATCACTTTCCTCTAACAAAATATCATATTCACTGTTAATCCCGGAAATAATCTTGTTATACATGGTAATCACGCCTTTTTCCATGGAATCACAGGCTTCCATATCTGGATTACCTTTCCGCATCAGCAGATAGTCAGTAGTAAATCCTCCTATATCAATTCCTACTACTTTGGGAATCTGCTGCAGCTTTTCAATCATAGTCATCATAGCCGCATAGTCCTGTGGAAATGCCATTACCTCTCCAATGGTGATATGATATGTCCTACCACAGTAATTGATATCATGGATTTTCCCTTGTCTTTTAAAATATGCTTCATACCGTTCACAAAGTTCTGCATAATGCTTGGGTGGCAGCCCAATCGGAAGATCCACCTGAATGACATCCTCTGGCTGAATTTGAGGGTTTTCCTCCAGCTCTTTTACGATTGCAAATAGAGTAAGGATAAAAAACCGATCATCATGCGTTTTATCTCTTTGATAAGGAATCCTATTTTCACTCAGCACATAATACTTTCCCTCATAGAACAGGAACTTTTCCCCTCTGGCAGGCTTTTTATCCTGAATGGTAAGCCCTGTCGTAAATACCCGGGAACAGGTTTTCATATTTCTATTGCCATGGTCTACCGCAATCCGAACTTTTTTTATCATAAAATCATCTCTCCTTTTTTTCTTTATACTTCTCTTGTACGCAGAGTTTCCGTACAAAGCAACTTTTTTTCAAAAAAAAAAATATCCTGTCTGCAGCATTTTGCTACAGACAGATGCTTTCTTCCTATATAATAATTTTTAACATTTATCTTTAAACCACCATATATTTCCAGTCCTCATTCGAATTATTTCTCTTTATAAAAAATTAATCTGTTCTGCCTTTTGAGGCAAAATCTTTTTAAACAGTTCCATATAGCGTTCATATCCGGCTGAAATCAATGGACCACGAAGTGATGTTTCTGACCAAAGTAGCAGTTCTTCTTCCTCAGAATAATACGGAATATTACTAACTGTAAATTTCCCGCCAAAATAATGGGGTGTACTGACTTTCAAAAAATCCTGCATATCCTGCTTTGCCGATACCAGTGGCAAACCTTTCATTTTTCGCACAAAAAAAGCCTCTACCACATCGGGTAAGAAGCCTTTCTTTAAATAAGCATTTGCTCTGCCAAATATTTGGGTTGAACACTCCAGCCGTACTTCTCTTTCTTTTTCGCTGCAAGTTGTATCCAGCACAACCTCTGCCAATGCCTTTGCATATTCAAAATCTAACATCTATTATTCCTCCATTTTTATTTTCTGTTTCAGTTTTCCATGTACTAAATAGCGATAATCCTTTCGGGTATTTACACAAGTTGATAAGGTCACTACCTGATCCTCCTCGGTAACTGTCATCCCTGTGTTATACTCAGCACTTCTTTGTAGTGTTTCCAGAAAAACTTCATAGTCCTCAGAAGTAGGAAAATCATAAGTATATGCTGGATGATCCGTCGGTGCTGCATAACAGGAAAAAATCTGATACTCATAAATATATCCTGGCACATACATATAAAAATAGGGATAGTTTCGATAAAGTGCCTGTGACTGATACTGATCCAGGGTTCCAAACATGCTCCCATCCTTCATATTATGCCCATAGATAATGGTATTTCTGTCTGATAAATCCTCCTGGTTGTGAAAGTCCATAAAAATACTGCCACTTTTATGATTTTCTCCCGTAATCAGGTGATGCAGATAATAGTCATTATCCCTCCCCTGGACTACCGGATAACTAATTTCCAAACCAGGAATCTCAATCCATGCAATGACATCTGGATTGATTTCTTCCAGCTTGTTAAAATCCACCTGTAGGAATCCCTGCTCTGCAACCTCCTCTGGTGTTTCCCCTGGAACCGCTTCTGGTGACAAGTCGTGGTTCTCTGTCTTTTGCGTAAACTCTTCCATCTGCTCATAGACTTTTTGACTTTCCTGATAATTCAAATAAATTTGCAGTATCCTTCCTCCTGCAAATAAAAAAACAGCAATGGCTACAAGCATAAATATGCCGTAAATTTTCTTTCGTTTCATCGAATCCTCCTCTTCCATAAGACCGGACAACTTGCCCGGTCCATATTCACCCCGTATTTTTCAATACATAGTAATAATCATCAATTCCTTTGATCTGCCCATTCCACTCACCATAAGAATCCATGTCCCAAACCATACGGCTCATGGAAATAGACAATCCACTACAGATTTCATACACCTTTCTACAAGCGTTCTGTAGAATCTGCCGTTTCTGCATCTTATGCGGACAATAAAAAGTGGCTGGTTTACGTTGACAGGCATCACATTTCTCAGAATCCCCATCACAATATACCTTCATTTTTTATCCATATCATAAGCTTCATATAGGTGCTGCAGATGCCTGCTTTTCAGCGTTTCCAAAACTGGCTTTAAATTTCTGTACTGATTGACACCAGCAACGCAAATGAACGTATCTCCAGATAAATAGTGGGCTATCGTACCTTTTAATGCACCTTCTGTTAAATAGATCTGTTCTGCGTCCAGACTTCCTATGACATGTACCGGACTCCCTGATGATACTCCATTTTGGAATTTCACACTGGAAAGCCAGATATACTTCCGTCCCTCCATTACCTGATCCAACCGTATCTGAAATCCTTGTATTTTTCCTTCCATGGATCGAATCGGTATCAAAATCCCAGAATTTTTAGAAGTAAAATTAATTGTCCATTTCCCATCTTGATCTTCATAAAATCCCGGCACACCTTTTACCGTCTGTCCGGATTCCAACAGTTTTTGTACCATATTTTTAATTCCAAACAACGGTACACTACGATACCTCTGTATCTCGATCTGTTCTTTCGTCAGCCCTCTTTTTTTAAGATCTTCCTGATGTTTATCATTTAAGGTCAATAACGACAACATTTCTTGATATGTTCGGTCAATGACATCTGCATCCGCTAACTCGGCATTAAAAATTTCTACAGGCTCTTCTTTATGAACCACCTGATAATCCGTCCGGTATTCCCCCTTTCCCAGAGCTTCCCGGATCTGTCGGTTTGCCTCTGCACTGGAAACACCATGCAGTCTTCCGTATAATTCTAGCATTCCGCCGGAAGCATCACACCGATTACACCGGAACACATTTTTCTGAAGATTAACATTCATTTTCCCTTTTGTTTCTCCACAAAATGGACAATTCACATCCATTGACGAAGAATTTTTATGCCGTACTCTAAGCTGCAGTAAATGCACGACATCTGTGATATCGTAGCTAAAGCCTGACATATCATACACTCTATGGTTCCTCCTTTCTTCCACAGCCTTTATTGGCTGTGGAAAGAATGTTAAGCCGGCTATTTGCTATGCCTTTGCAAGAATTACTTTGGCTGCCGCCGGTATGAAATGGTTCTGTCCATGATACTGTTCTGCGAACCATTGCAAGCTGGAAGGACTTTCTATTGCAACCTGTCCCATGGTCTTTCCACTAAATTTTCCCTGTCCTGTTACGGCTACTTGTATTGCCTGCTCATAACTCATCCTTTTCACCAGTTCTTCCACTGGCATATTGGGATTCAGAAATTGCGGCTTAGAAGGCATCTGCTGCATAACTGGTACAGATCCAGTTGCCGGACTCATTACCGGATTTGTCATCTGTCCTGTACCCGTTACCCCGCCAATCGTATTTCCATTGGCTTGTGCTTCTTGATAAAACTGTTCCATCATCTGCTGCCCCGGAGTTGCTTGAGGCGGAAATGATGGCATGGTTCCTGCTGACTGATTGGGAGTCTGCTGCATTCCTGGTGCAGGGGTTTGTGCTGGCATCGCAGTCTGCATCTGTGTTCCCTGATTTACAGGAATTCCTGCATCTACCTGCATTGGATCATTTCCTTCCCCTACATCAGCAAATTGCAGGCCATACCCCGCATCTGCCAAAGCTCGCCCAATTGCCGCTGTTTCTGCCATTTCAAGAAATTTATCCCCAAACTGTATATCTGCTGTACGAAACTTCTGTGAAAAGGAATTTGCAATATAATTATCTTCCTGATCACACTTATCCAGATAAATTCTGGCTTCTACGACTGCCATATTTTCGGTAAAGTGAACAATCCGGCTGATAATCTTGCCTGTAGGATTTACCAGACGGAACCACAGCTTCCGATATTTCACATCCAGATACCGTTGTTCCTCCTGCCCTTCATTAGAAATAACTCTGGCAAGTTCCAGAGGATAAAATCCTTCCACTTTATTCAGTTCTTCTACTGCTTTTGACTTGTTATATAATAATTCGCTCATTGCCTGCTCCTTTCTTTGGAACCGGCAGGACATCCCTTCATAAAGTAATAACCTGCCAATTCTCAACATTGAACTATTTTGCTATTTTTTTACACAGCCCGGTTGCAAATTGTTGCAGGGATCCGTCTGTTTTCCTGTCTCTGATACCGTTCACAATACTGTTGTATTTTTACTGCCAGCATCGTCTTTCTGGTTCCCGTATCATCTGTGTGGATTGCCTGACAAACGGCTTTCCATTCCCCAACAATATAAACACGCTGTTTTGCCCTGGTGATTCCCGTATAAAAGATGTTCCGCTTCAGCATGGGATAAAAAGCTTTTAACCACGGAATGATGACCACCTGGCACTCGCTTCCTTGGCTTTTGTGTATGGTTATGGCGTTTGCATGTTCAATCATTTCCACCTGCTCTGCCTCATACTTCACCCTGCGGCCATCTGTAAATACGATTTGAACCAGAGGGTTATTGTCCTCATCTTCAGCAATCTGTACCAATGTACCCAAATCTCCGTTACTGGCAAATTCTGTATTCTTGTTTTGAAGGATTCTGTCACCTTCCCGAAATATCTCACCGCCAAGATGAAGCTCCCTTTTTCCGGATACAGGGGGATTTACCTCGTCCTGCAGACTGCGGTTCAGTTCCAAGACACCGGCTGCACTTCTCACTTTATATGGAGAGAGTATCTGTACTTGCTCCATACCATACATCTGAATTTCCTTGAGATAGATATTTTTAACAATTTGTGCCGCCGCATCTGCTCCTGAACATTCGACCATCTGGAAATCATCCCCCCATTGCAGGTTTGTCTTTCCTTCATTGATAAGTTGAGCATTTATGGGGATGTTGCTGTCCTTCCCCTGGCGATATACCAGATTTAAAACAGTAACCGGTATTTTCCCGCACAAGATAAGCTGCCGGAACACATCTCCTGCTCCTACAGAAGGAAGCTGGTGGACATCTCCTACCAAAAGCACTCTGGCTCCTGCTTTTACCTTGTAAAAAATTCATAGGCAAGGTGCATATCTACCATAGATACCTCATCCACATTAATAAAATCTGCGGACAATTCATCTATAAGTGCTTCATAATCACCATCACCAAAAAGCCCCAATGCCATGTGCATCGTAGTTGCATCTCCACTTCCGGTACTCTCTGCCATTCGCCTTGCGGCACGTCCAGTCGGTGCCATCAGTTTTACTTCATTCCCGCATTTTTTCTGATAGATATACAAGATGATCTTCAAAACCGTTGTTTTTCCGGTTCCAGGTCCTCCAGTAATAATGCTGATCGGGTTTGCAAAAACCATACGTACTGCTTCTTTCTGCTGTTCGGATAATGTTATGTTTAAATCCTCCTGTGCTTCCTCCAGTTCCTTTTCAATCGTAAGAACTGGAATTCGCTCATGCAATTTTCTTGCAATCATAGAGGCTGTATCCTCTTCTTCCTGATGCTGTTGGGTAATGTAAACCCTATTCTCTTCTACCACGATACTGTCCTGCATGACCAGACGATATAACACTTTTAAAATCTCTGTTTCCGTCACCGGCTGAAGATTCAGTTCTTTATTCAGAACCTTCAATGCATCTTTTACCAGAATTTCCTGCTCCAGATATAAATGTCCGTTCTGCTTCATGGCTTCCCGCAGCACATAGCTGACGCATCCGGAAATACGCATAGGATCATTTGTTGCAGCACAGCACTGCCTTGCAATGGCATCCACAGTGAGAAAACCAAACCCTTTGACTGAGCAAAGTATATAAGGCTGCTTCCGAATGATTTCTACGGATTGATCCCGAAACTTCTGAAGAATCATATTTGCTTTTTTAGGCGTAACATGAAACGGTGATAAAAAGTCATCAATTCCCGGAATACTTTGTTTTTTCCAAAAGAATCCACAATACGGTCCAGTTTTTTCTGAGATATCCCCTGAATCTTTAATAATTCCTGTGGATACTTTTCCATTACCTCCAAGGTATCCAGACCAAAACGATTGACAATCCTTTCTGCCGTTTTGGGACCAATTCCTTTTAAAGAACCACAAGAAAGGTATCCTAAGATACCTTCCCTTGTTCTAGGTACAACCTCTAAAAAAGTTTCCACCTTGTATTGTGTCCCATAGGAACTTGTTTCCCACTCGCCTTCCATCTCAATTTCGATCTCATCCGTAAGCGGAAGGTCATATCCTTTGGCAGTAAACGCAATGATTTTTTTCTCTGCCCAAAACTTATCCCTGGCAGAAAGAGGAACTTCCTGATTCAGTGTGGAAAATAATGCAACCGTATATCCGTTTTCCTCATTTTGAAAAATCTTACGTATATATTTGCACCTCATCGTCTATGTCCCTCCAGTTCTCTACTTTCATCAATTCCCCTGGTTTCATCTTGGAGTCATACCAATAAATATCCTTTCCTTTTACAAATGCTGTCTGAATCTCGCTTCTCATTCCCTCGCTGATATGTGAACCACAAATGATCAATACTTCACATAAATCCAACATCAAAACTGCAATCTGCATTGCAGTTTCCCGTTCTTCCGGGATACGGTCATCTAACATTAATGGAAGATGAGCATGTGAAGCAAAAGTACGGCAATGATACAGCCTTTTCATCTGCATGAGATAGTATTTTGCCAGTTCCATATTATGCTGCATTCCCTCTGGATTCGGGGCAGACAGCGGAGAACAAATATATGCCTTTTTTCCTTGTAACATTATGCAACCTCCTTTTTAATCCGGAAAATCCTGCTTTCTGTAGTGCTTGTGTATTCTTCGTAGATATCCGGATGCTGATTTTTCAGTTTCTCCATATTTTCTTTTCCAATCTGGGTGCGTATCGTAGGATTATAAGTAATCCGGTAACGGAAACTCCCATCCTCGATCACTGCCTTACACCCTTGTCCAAGAAGCTCGACAAACGGTACGCTCAATGCACGTTGTTCCGCTTCAATCTTCTTTTTTCTCTTTTCCAATTGGGATTTTTCTTCAGATAATTTGAGATATTTTTCAAGACTGCGTGATTCCAAGCTAGATATGCTGATTTCAGGAATTGATTTGTCTGCGTAACCATTATATTTCCGGATACTAGCCAAAATGAGATCTGGCTTTCCGGAATACGGTGGTTCTATTTTCTTCTCCACATATTCCTCCCAGAAGTATTTCTCCTGGTCAATGAGTTCTTCTTCCTCCATTCTATCTCGTTCCAGACACCGGTAAACAAATTCATTTTCATTGTTTCCATAAAGGCAAGCAATATATGCCTTATTCATATTCATGACTGCAAGATAATGACGAACCTGCAAAACATAGTTTTCAGGAATCCCATCATCTGCCCATTTGTCTTTTGCATTGTAATTACAGGTTTTACATTCCAAAATCCCAATGCTGCCATCTGGAAAACGGATAAAGTAATCCACATCCGCTAACATAAACGGATATAGCGGATGCCGGAACATTTTTCGTACAGGGAAAACTTCAAGTCCAGTCTTCTTGGCAAAAATCATGGCAACCAAATCTTCCAGGCGGTGTCCACTTCTTTCGCTACCCAGTTTTCTTCCTCTTCTTCGATTACTGGCGTAACACCAATTTTATCGAAATACAAATCCCTGATTGTCGAAAATGGGGATAAGCCATGATTGCCGCTGCATCGCTTCCACCAATACCAAGACGCCGATAATCCAACCAATCTTCTCGGCTCAAATCTGCTGTATCAACAAGAACTTCCGGCTGATAATTTAATGCTGTATTCATCTCATTTCCTCCTTATAATTTAATCGTTCCATATACATCAAACCCTTTCCAGTCAAAGACCAGTGTTTTTGCAATATCTTCTTCCAATTTTAAAATCCGTGGTGCAGAAAATCCTTCACAAGCAGCAAAGAAAGCAGCTTCGTGCATGGCAAAATAAAGATCATGAGCTGTGCATGGTTCTTCCCCATATTGTCCCACAAAAAGCTCTACTACTTCGTTTCGGATTTTCTGATTGATTTTGAGTTCCTTCATAATCAGATGCAGACAGTTTACAGGGTTTTGGATATCTATATCCATCAAACCAACAATTCCTTTAACCGCTTCCTGATAACGGGAAAAAATTTTGTCCAGATTATTCCGGAAATCCTGTAAGGTTGCCCCTCTATCATGTGACAGTTTGATAGGACTACCCAGGTTAATGACACGATTACTGGTTTGTGAGAGCATCATGGGATACAGATTCACACCACTTACTGCTACATCAGAAGTAGTCAGGCGCAGTGCAGGAGCAAGGCTCTTATCCTCAATTCCATGATCCTCCAAAGCCTGGTGATAAGTATCCAAAAGTTCCTGATTTCCTCCTAAAGTCCACATAGCAGACACAATGGAATGGTCAAAACTTCCAGATCCCTCCAGATACGTACTTCCCTTAAAATGTGCTTTCAGATAATCACTTGTCATATTGAAGATTGTCTGCATATCCAGTACACAGTAATCATGATCATCACCGCCATGTACTGCAGATACTTTTCCATCTGCACCTTGATTAAGGCATCTCCTTTCGCTACCTGAAGACAGTAGTTTACTACCTTTGCATAAGTAGCTTTCTCCAGTTTCTTTAATCCTGTTCCATTAATGCCGGCTCTTTTCAGAATTGTATGGATAGCACAGTCACGAACCGGATAAAAATCCTTGTTCACTTTTAATACCAACTGGGTATTCTTTTCTGTATCCTCTACTATTCCTTCCAGTTCTTTTTCACAGGCTTCTTCAATGGTTTCTGCCTCCTTTTCCAATGGAACCAGTTTTAGCATCCTGGTAGGCTTACGAATCCACTTGGACTGCTTTGCCCTCTCAGCCAGAAATTCCAGCATCTCCGTTGTACTTGCAAATGTAGTGCAAAACTCATCTGCATAAATCTTTGTTTCTTTCATGTGTGTACCACCTTTCTTAAATTTATTTATCCATAAACAGCCAAAGCTGATTGTGGCAATCCTGCCTTTCATTAGGACATAAAAAAAGAATGAAAAGTGAAGTATTCCTTCGCTATCCATTCTCATATCCCTGATAATATTACCGAAAAAACAAAAGTGCCGCTATTGCCCCATAAGGACAGATAGTGACACTTTATACAATCATAAACAACTTATGCGGAATAAGCAGCCTTACTGCTCTCCTTGAGTCTTCGGATTTATACAAATCCAAAACTCCCCCTATGGGTGCGCATAAAATTAACTATAGCAATATAGTAGCACATGATATAGTATATGTCAATCTTCATGCACAATATATTGTATGTTCTTAAATACTCTGCTTTACATATATGACTTCAATTAAAATATTGAAATATCACGTATCCCACCTCTCTTTTTTCAAGTTTATAGAATTTTTATAAAAAGTACATAATCTGTTCAATCTGAAAAAAATCTCAGTTAATTACTTAATGAAATTGTTAAGACAAAACCAAGTCTTACGCTATTGTACCTTGATAATTTTATACCTTATCAGGAAATGTATATAGGTGCTGCAGATAGTGTCGCATAAATGCACGCCTGCAGCTTGATGATTACATAGTAACACCTCATACGTGCATGAAACATGGCATAGGAAACGGTTTCCTGATATGTCTACTCTTTCATTAATCTAATTTATAGAGGTGATTATATTGAGTGAAACAGACAATCTCTTTAAAGCATACTCCGTTCAGGAGATAGCATCCATGCTCGGCATTGGAAAACAAAAACCAGGGAACTTCTTGACAGTGGAATTCTTCCAGTTACAAAAGTTGGGCGGCAATATTTTACTTCACCAGCTTCTATTCAGGAGTTTCTCAAGAAAAACATAGGAAAGCAAATATTCTTTTAGGCCCTTTAGAAAGTTATTGTCAATCAGGCTTGGCTATATTAAAATAGACCTTATACCTGATTTGGCATGAATATCTCATTAAAGAAAGGGAACTATTCATGGCGAGAACAACGAAAGGTACACAACAAAAAAGAAGATCCAAAGGGGATGGATCACTATTTCCAAATAAGAGAGGAGGTTGGACTGCCCGATATAGAAAAAAAGGGCTACCGGACAAGGAGTTTAATGCTCCTACCAAAGGAGAAGCGAAAGCATTATTAGATGACTGGAAGATAAAAGTCGCAATACAAGACGCAATTACTTCAAACATCAAAGTACAGGACTATGCGAACAAATACTTATTCCGCAAAAGTCTCATGGTTGAAGCTGGCAAATTCAAACAAACCAGCCTGGATCGATTAGAAAAAACATACGAAAATCATTTAAAAGATACGGATGCTTTTAGCAAAACATTTTCTAATCTGACTGCTGATGATATTACAGCAACGATTAATGCTAAAAAGGAAATCCTGAGTTATTCATCATTAAAGAAAATTTACTTATTTTGGTCTGCAATGATTAAAACAGCAATTTCTCTCGCGAACTGCCAAAAAACTTTTCTGATATTTTAAATCGGGTGATAATGCCGGAAGAATCCGTTCTTCCTGTAGAAACAAAGGAAATCTCAATCATCCCACCAGAACATGAGCAGATCATAAAAGAAATTGCAATGGAACCCAGTCCAAATAAAAATGAACGCTATTTGTATAGATATGGTCCTGCCATTGTATTCCTTTTAAACACAGGTTTACGTGGTGGTGAATTGCTTGCATTAGGTCAATCTTCTATCGTGCCCTTTTTAGGACGGCGTGGCATTAAAATCACACATACGCTTAGCAGGGTTAAAAACAGAGAGGCCGGTTCCAAAAAAAAGACTAAAATGATTTTGACTCCTCCAAAATACCCAAATAGTTTACGGACTATTCCATTAAACAAGGAAGCTGAATTTTCACTATCATGTATGATGGAGTTATACGATAAAAATCGGGTTTTTCCAGATTTGATATTATCTACGCAAAATGGTGTCAGCCCTACAATCCAAAATTTAGCCAATACGCTAAAGAAAATTTGTAAGCGTGCTGAGATTCCAGAATATAATCTTCATGCACTACGGCACACTTTTGCAACAAATCTGATCCGGCAGACTCACAATATGGGAGAAATAAAGGAAGCTGCTGAAATCATTGGCGATAACTATGAGGTGATCATGCGTACTTATGTTCATACAGACAGTGAACGTAAGGTAAGTTTAATTGATGCTATGATTGCATAAATCTTCCGCTTAACAGAGGAAATGGTTGTCTACAGTATGATGGCACAGGCTGTAACAAGCAAAATTCTGCCACCTTATCGTCCACCTTACGAAACGATTTTACTTGATTTTATAAGGTTTTTAACGGTTTTTGGCGGACATATCTATAAATATTAAAGCATGAAAACTTATATTTTAGAATTAATTTTTTAAAAAAGGGAATTGGATTATGGAAAAATGGACTTGTAGAAAAAATTGTGAACTTTTTCTTTCCTATAATTTTGCCACCTTATTTTTTTAGACAGAATTATAGGATTTTGAAAAAATAAAAAGCCTCGAAAACCTTGATTTTCTGGGCTTTTTAAGAGGCGCAGACCGGATTTGAACCGGTGAATACTGGTGTTGCAGACCATTGCCTTACCACTTGGCTACTGCGCCGTATTTAGTTATTTTGCACAATTATTGGGTTTGTAGCTCCCCCTGTTGGACTCGAACCAACGACACTGCGGTTAACAGCCGCATGCTCTACCGACTGAGCTAAGGAGGAATATTTATCTTATTCGGCTCCCTAGTGTGTGGTGTTGCAGACCTTTGCCTTACCACTTGGCTATGGCACCATATTCACTTTTTATTATATGTAAGAAATCTTACATAATGACTCCAAGGGGATTTGAACCCCTGTTACCGCCGTGAAAGGGCGGTGTCTTAACCGCTTGACCATGGAGCCTGGTAGAAAATTGAATTTGATATCGGACTTCATGTTTCCGAAAACTCCCCCTGTTGGACTCGAACCAACGACACTGCGGTTAACAGCCGCATGCTCTACCGACTGAGCTAAGGAGGAATAAAGGTTTGCACCTTCAAAACTACATACATGTTGACATTTCCTTGAGATTCATTCTTCCTGCGATTCTTGGTCAAGCCCTCACCCGATTAGTAACAGTCAGCTCCATGCATTGCTGCACTTCCACCTCTGCCCTATCTACCTCGTCGTCTTCAAGGGGGTTTACTTCTTTCGAATGGGATATCTCATCTTAAGGGGGGCTTCACGCTTAGATGCCTTCAGCGTTTATCCCTTCCGGGCTTGGCTACTCGGCCGTAGACTTGGCAGTCTAACCGATGCACCAGCGGCCCGTCCATCCC